>Ga0247736_10000009_pt1 | contig 297325 bp, 247 predicted proteins | sample UWRJL193509B2_FD_180935 | JGI IMG/M metagenome (GOLD analysis project Ga0247736, IMG submission 180935) | Plant litter microbial communities from Arlington Agricultural Research Station in Wisconsin, United States - UWRJ-L193-509B-2 | ecosystem: Environmental > Terrestrial > Plant litter >...
ACTCCACAATACAGACACGCAGCGCCACATGTCAAGCCAATCCAGGAAAATTTATTGAAACGTCAAGTGATTTTAGGAAAACCAGATAATGAGGTAAAGCAAAACCAGTAATTAACATAAATTATTACTCCTAATGTGTCAAGTGATATCCGTATAAGACACCCCAAAACAAAGGCTTACAAAGTGAACGCGCACCGTCTGGGTTGTGGTGCACATTGACAGGGTATTGAAGTACAGTTGGCGTAGGGTTGACAGGGGGTTGACGTAGGGTTGACCTACCTTTTAGTACGCCAACCCTAGGTCAACCCTACGTCAACCCTACGCCAACCCTACGTCAACCGTGCGCCAACCCTACGTCAACCTGCAGCACAACCCAGCCACTGTCCGAACGCTTCCCGAACTTTGTCTTATACCGGAAAAACCTGACGTTTTCGATTAAATAATTATTTCTTTCTCCCTTTTTTACCTGACATGCTCTTTTTATTTCCCGATTTCACCTGACATCGTGATTTATTTTCCAGATTAAACCTGACGCGACTATTTTTTCGTTCTACGAAGGCGCCTCTGTACTACGGGGGTTTGGAGGTCACTGCCTTATACAGAAAAAACTTTACTGTATTATCCAACTGTAAAGCTATAGGCGTATCAGGCCAGAAAAGCAAACCGGGCAAAAAGGTCACTTTTTGCCCGGTCAGTTGGTGTTACTTAAATTTATTTTTAAGCGCTTCCAGTTTAGTTTGCAAATCACCCTCAGGCTGAGGCTTAGATTTAGCAGGCTGAACTTTATTTTTAAACGCTTGTGGCCTTTTATTAGTTTCGGCCGAAGTATCAGTCTTTCTTACAAGCGGCGTTCGCTCAGGTCGTTGATGAGCAGCAGCTTTGGGTGCATTTTCACTTTTCATAGATAGCGAAATCCGTTTCCTGACAACATCGACTTCTTTAACTGTTACTTCCACCTTCTGGCTCACTTTAACAACATCACCGGGATTTGCGACAAACTTATCTGCGAGCTGACTTGTATGCACCAAACCATCCTGATGCACACCGATATCAACAAAAGCACCAAAATTGGTAATATTGGTAACGATACCGGCCAGTTTCATTCCCACTTTCAGGTCGCCAATCTCATTAACACCATCTGTAAAGCTGAATGCTTCGAACTGCTCCCTTGGATCTCTGCCCGGTTTGGCCAGTTCACTCATAATATCATTTAAAGTAGGCAAACCTACATTTCCATCAACATATTGCTGTAGCTTAACTTGTTTTTGCAGCTGAACATCTTTTAAAAGATCATTTACAGAATGTCCCAGGTCTTTTGCCATTTTGTTCACCAAAGCATAACGCTCAGGGTGTACACCACTTGCATCAAGAATGGAAGCAGCATCCCTGATCCGTAAAAATCCAGCTGCCTGTTCATAGGCCTTATCACCTAAACGCGGAACTTTTTTCAAACTCTCGCGGTTTTTAAACGCCCCATTTTCGTTTCTATAAGTAACGATATTCTGTGCAAGCTGTGATCCAAGTCCGGATACATAAGCCAAAACCTGTTTAGATGCTGTATTCAGTTCTACACCCACTGCATTTACGCAGCTCATTACAGTATCATCCAAAGATTGCTGTAATTTAGCCTGATCAACATCATGCTGATACTGTCCTACCCCAATAGACTTTGGATCAATCTTAACTAATTCCGCTAAAGGATCCATCAACCTGCGCCCGATAGATACTGCACCACGTACGGTAAGATCCTGAGTGGGAAATTCCTCGCGTGCCACTTCAGAAGCAGAGTAGATAGATGCACCATTTTCATTAACCATCACAACCAGTACTCCGGTCAGATTCAGGTTTCTAATGAAAACTTCTGTTTCTCTGCCTGCAGTACCATTTCCGATCGCAATCGCTTCTACTTCATGTTTAGTACATAATTTCTGAATACTTTCTGCTGCTGCTTTGATATTCCCCTGCCCGGTATGAGGGTAAATGGTTGTATTTTCTAACAGCTTACCCTGCCTGTCCAGACAAACTACTTTACATCCGGTACGGAAACCCGGGTCAATGGCAAGCACATTTTTTTGACCCATTGGCGCCGCAAGTAATAATTGTCTTGCATTTTCTGCGAAGACACGTATCGCTTCTTCATCTGCTTTTTGTTTAGCCAGCAGGCGAAGTTCAGTTTCCATTGCAGGCCCAAGCAAACGTTTGTAACTATCATGCATTGCCAGTTCCACCTGTTTTGAGCTGGCATTTGCACCCTTGATAAAGTGTTTTTGTAAAATATCAATAGCTCCGTCCTCTTCAGGTGTAGCTTCTAACCTTAAGATCGATTCATTTTCTCCGCGGCGCATGGCAAGGATCCGATGTGAAGGGGCACTTTTAACGGGCTCTTCCCATTCAAAATAATCCTTATATTTTATTCCTTCTTCTTCTTTCCCTTTGATCACAGTAGATTTGATCACAGCTTTTTGCTGAAAGTACTTCCGCATATCGGTACGCACCTCCAGGTTTTCATTGATCATTTCTGCAATAATATCCCTTGCCCCAGCCAAAGCATCTTCCGTAACATTCAGTCCAAATTCAGCATTAATGTATTTCCCGGCTTCATTTTCCGGATTTAACTTGCCTTGCTCAAAAATTGCCAGCGCAAGAGGCTCCAGGCCTTTACGTCTTGCCTCAGAGGCACGGGTTTTCCTTTTTGGTTTGTATGGAAGGTAAATATCTTCGAGTGCAGTAATATTATCTGCCGCATTGATCTGCGCTTCCAGTTCGGAGGTAAGTTTCTCCAGGGCAAGCAGTGCTTTTAAAATTGCTTCGCGTCGTTTATCGAGGTCCCGCAATTGCTGAAAGCGGTCTCTCACGGCTGCGACTTGTACTTCATCTAAACTTCCGGTAATTTCTTTACGGTAGCGGGAGATAAAAGGTACAGTTGCCCCTTCGTCTAATAACTCAATCGTTGCAAGGACTTGCTTTTCTGTCACTGCTAATTCCGCAGCAATAATTTTTGAGTGCATACTCATTTGATATATCGTGATAATTTATTAGTAAAAATAAAAATAGCTGGTGGATAAAAACGTAACCTATGTCATCAAAATTCTAAAAAAAACTCATAAAAAAACAGAAGTAAAGGTTCAAAATGGTAAAAATGACAGTAAAAAAAAATCCCGCAGGTGTTGACCAGCGGGATATATATTATTGTATTAAAAATAGTTTATTTTGTTACGTACATCACTTCTTTTACTGCTTTCACAACGCGTTCTGCGTTAGGTAAGCTAGCAGCGATCAATGTAGGGGCATACGGAAGTGGCACATCAGCACAAGTGATACGCAATACCGGAGCATCCAGGTGATCAAAAGCATTTCTTTGTACGTTAAAAGCAATCTCAGAAGAAATAGAAGCTAAAGGCCATGCTTCTTCTACAATTACCAAACGGTTAGTTTTTTTAACAGATTCAATGATCGTTGCATAATCAATAGGACGTACAGTACGTAAATCGATTACTTCTACATTGATACCTTCTTTTGTTAACTCTTCTACTGCAGGATTAACTACACGTGTTAACATTTTTCCGAAAGTAACAATAGTTACATCAGTACCTTCTTTTACAACTTTCGCTTTTCCGATTGGAATGTAATATTCATCTTCAGGAACTTCACCTTTGTCACCGTACATTACCTCAGATTCCATGAAGATAACCGGATCAGGATCAAGGATAGCAGATTTTAACAATCCTTTAGCCTCGTAAGGTGTAGAAGGGATAACAACTTTTAAACCAGGACAGTTTGCGTACCAGTTTTCAAAGTTTTGAGAGTGCTGCGCACCTAACTGACCTGCATTACCTGTAGGTCCGCGAAATACAGCAGGGATAGAAAACTGTCCGCCACTCATCGATAAGATCTTAGCTGCACCGTTTATAATCTGATCAATTGCAACCAAAGAGAAGTTGAATGTCATAAACTCTATGATTGGAACTAATCCATTCATTGCAGCACCGATACCAATTCCGGTAAATCCCAGCTCAGCAATTGGAGTATCGATGATACGTTTGTCGCCAAACTCATCAAGCATACCCTGACTAACCTTATATGCACCATTGTATTGCGCAACTTCTTCGCCCATTAAGAAAACGTTTTCGTTCTTACGCATTTCTTCGCTCAAAGCTTCACGCAAAGCTTCTCTAAATTGAATCTCTCTCATTGTATATTCAAATAATAACTGTGGCAAATATAACTATTGTATCGTAATAATAAAGTAGTGTTTTAATTACAATACCCAACCGGGACAAATAAATACAAAATACTGTGAAAACAGCTTTTCGGAGTCATTAATTTCCACAAAGTGATAAGTAAGGGCAGTATTTACAGTTATCTGCGACAGTTGTATGCCCGAAAGGCACTTGTGGATCAAACAATTCTTCCAATTTTACTTTTAACAGACTACTAAAATCCGCCTTTAATCCTTCTAAATGTTCGGCTTGCAGATGAACCCTTTTCCTGGTTTCAAAAGAATGAAAAAGGGTGCCTTCTTTCCTCATTTTTCTGATCAGATACAAGTTTGGTTCCATCCCGCTGATTCCCTTGGCCTGTTCGTAAACATATGTATAGAATAATGTCTGTACCAATGCCTTGTTGCTTTTTCCCGATTCGCCGTCAAAGATGTCTTCGAGAGAAGCATATTGCAGTTCGTCCCTTCCGGTTTTATAATCTACCACCCTGGTTACGCCCTCTCTTTTATCCACCCTGTCGATAATTCCAAAGAGCGTTAACTGCCTTTCTACCCCCCCGATACTAATCTTAAAAGGAATTTCATCCTTGCTTTCCAGATCGAGCACCGAAAAGGGGGCCATGTTTTCATCATGATCTAGAATCACATTTGCATATTCCGCAACAATAGCTAGCACTACCTGCTGCATTCCGTTATGGGTAATCACTTTATGCTCGTCATCAACCATTATTTTCGAAAAGGCAATTTTACAAAGCTTACTGATGTCTTTTCTATTCGCTTTGATACGTTCGCGCGTGATGTAAGGACTCTCTGTTTTCAGTATACCGTAAAATTGTTCGAGTACATAGTGGAGCATGGAGCCGATATTGTTGGCTTCCAGGTTTTCTGTAAGTTTTTTTGGCTCTTCTATTTTTGCAATGTATTTATAGAAAAACTGGGTAGCGCAATTCATATAGGTAGTTAGCGCAGTAGCGGATAAACGGAGCTGAGGATCTTGTTTATCCAGGTATAAATGTAATCGCCTGAGTACTTCACCTTCTTTTTTAATATCAGCATGGGCATGATGCGCGATAGCGATTGCCTGTTCATGATCGTAATATTTAAAGGTATAGCCGCTTTCAAATTCCAGCTGACGTAAAAAACGACTTGGTTCACCGGTATTATTATCATCTCCCTGCCCGTTGTAAACAAGGCTTATTTTCCGGGAGCGCTGTAATAAACGATAAAACATGTAGGCCGAAATGGCATCCTGGTTTTCAATCACGGGAAGTCCGTATGCCCTGCGGATACTATCCGGGATAAAACTTGGAGAAACGCTGACTTGCGGCAGTATCCCTTCGTTTACACCTAATATATATACATGGTCAAAATCAAGGCTCCTGCTTTCGAGTAAACCCATCACCTGTACACCCTGCAATGGTTCTCCTGTCAGCGGAACGGCAATGCCCTGGATCGCTTTCTGCATCAGTGATAATACAAATGGCAGGGGAAGATCTGCGGTAAACTCGGTTAAGGTATCATGCAGACGGTTTAATTCTTTGATTGTCGCAATAAAAAGGTCTGCTTCTGTCTGTTTTAATGTTTTTTCTGCAAGTTGCTGCTGAAGGATAAAACGAAAGACTTCCTGAAGGCTGACGATAGCGAGGGCTCCTGAGTCTCTTTTGGTAAAGAACAGGGCTGATAGTTCTGCTGATTTTTGTAATACGCCCAACTCCACTTCAACCAATTGCTGGTCTAAAATATCTTTTTGCAGTTGATTGCGGACTTCAGGAGAAAGGCCAACCAGCGGATGAGAGAGAAATGCTTCTACATCCCTGTAATACACTGTTTCTTTTTTTGTCGCGTTTAACTGGGATTGTACACCTAACCAGATATCGGCCAGCCCAAAAATTGACGTAGCCAGTAAAGGGTACCCCATCGTAACATTTAGTTTTACCTCTTCCTGTCCGTTTTCAGCCTGATAATGTGTAGGTATAGTCTGCAAGACAGGCAACAAGAGACTTTCATCGGCAAGGATCAATGCAATTTTGCCGGCATTATCCAGCGCATCCAGCATCGGATAATCTTGTTCCAGTTCTTTTTGTAAAATCTTCGCTTGCGCAGTCTGTCCCTGCGTTTTATAGACTTTTATCTCTTTTTTTTCTGAACGGATCAGCTCGCGGCTCTCCCCCAGTGCATTTGGCAAACCAATACGCTGTATATTTTTTCTTAAGAACAAGCCCGCTTCCTGGGTGTCGTCGTCCATGTAATAACTATCGGTATCGAAGTAAAATAAAGCTTTCTCATCCTGGCTCCATTTTTTAAAGATCACCGCTTCGGCATTACTCAATGCATTAAATCCGGCGAATATCATTTTACCTTTTTCAAAGTCATTGATAAAATCAGGCTGCTCTGCTTTACCTGTAGCCAGTTTTCTATAAACATGCGCCATTGAGGTGAGGCCTTTCGATTTTAATGCTTCATGAAAACCGCGGTAAAGATTGGGCATGCGGCGCCACATCCGGATAAACTGTTCCTGGTGGTTCTTCTGTTTACCCGAAGAAAAGGAAGTCCAGAATTGCTCTAAAAAAGACTGCTGCTCTGGGGTAAGGTGCTGAAAGTTCTTTTCAATCACAGCGATATCTTCCAGTTCTTCGAAAAGCTGATCGGCATCAACGAGGTCGTTATCAATCTGTGAAAAATCGCTCAGGATGATTCTGGCCACTGGATAAAAAACATCAGGATTGATAGGTTTAGCACCTTCTTTCCTGAGCAGCTCATTGTATTGCTGATAAAGCGTAAAAAACTGGGTAAAACTATCTGCTACCTGTAAATCTGTAGACAGCGCAAAAAATTCCTGGATCGTGAAAAATGAAGGACTCCAGAAGGGTTTTCCTATGACCTGTGCCAGGTGATCCTGTAAATAGGCCACCGGACGTTTATTGTTAAATATTACCGCAGCATGATGCAGGTCTTTTCCTGTCCGCGCAACAAGGTCTTCTGCAACTTCTCTTAAAAATGCTTTCATGCTTTTAAACTAATTTCAATTCGCCGCTACGGGCATAAAATAAATAAGTACTAACAGTGGGATAACCCATTTCCTGAAGGAGCTCCCGATAACCATGTACCTGTTTAATGTGTGCCGGGCTTTCCTTCTGTGTAAACTTATAATCGATTACGATTACCTCGTTATCTGAAAACAATACTTTATCCGGACGATAACTTTTCCCGGAACGGTCGATAATACTTTTTTCGCTTACACTTTGTCTGCTATTGGTCAATAACTGCTGCAGCGCTTCGTGCTGCAAAACATTTACCGCCTGTATTTTTAATTCCGAAAGCTCTTCCTCTTTGAAAAAACCTTCACTGAGCATTTGTGCAAGTACAAGGTCGAGTCCCTCGCTGTCTTCGGCACGGGCCAGAACCTCGTGTAAAATACTTCCCTCCCTGCCCGCACTGTTATTCCCCAGCATATCCAGCTCCCTTCTTTTCAGGTCACTGTTAAAAACTGCGGTCAGCCGTTCTGAGGTAGGATAAGATAAAAGGTTAATTGATTCTGGTCTTTCTATAGCAGAACTGTCACCACCCCCCTTTTTTACTACAGGTTCATCTACCAGGAACTGACCTTCTTCAGAGAGCTGGTCTTCAAAAATCCTGATCAGCAGATCACCAATAGTACTGATCCCTTCAGATTTTTTTCCAAGGCTGCTGATATATAAATATTCTTTAGTCCGTGTTGTAGCTACATATAACATGTTTAACGCATCCATATTGTTATACAGCAGTTCTTCATAATAAGAAATGGCAACCGAGGATTGTCCGAGGCTCGAATTATATTTTAAAGGTATGCGCTGAAGCTGGTGATATGGTGTATTTGCCGCCGGCACCCAGAATATCGTATTGATCTTCCCGTTGATATCCCAGTTACAAAAAGGGATCATGACCACCTTAAAAGCAAGTCCTTTAGATTTATGAATCGTAATTACCTGTACCGCATCTGCGCTTTCAGAAGAAGGAAGAGTTTTCCGGCTCCCCTCTTCATCCCAATATTTAAGAAAGGAGGTGATGCCCTTCTCTCCCTGCCTGCCTATATTGCCGGCCAGGTCACGCAAGGCAAAGAGGTACGGCAGCTGTAATCCGTGCTTAGCTTCATTTAATCTATATGCAGAAATTAGTTTTTCCAGCAGTTCCGGTAAAGGCTGTTGCATCCAGCTGCGCCAAAACGTACATAAATCTGCCGGCAGCAAGCCCGGTAATTCTCCGAGTGTTTTCTTTTTTAAGTCGAACAAATCTGCCGGGTTCAATACCCGTCCTTCCAACTGCGCATATAAACTGATGCAATTTGCTTTATATAAAGCTGTATTTTCTGGCAAACCTGCCATCACCTTAAGCGTATCGATCAGGATTTTTACTGCTATATTATTTTCAATCAGCAACGCTTCGCCAGAGATCACATTAATATTGTTCTCCATCAAGGCATCTACAACGGCTATAGCTTCTGCATTGGAACGGACCAACACACAGGCATCACCTGCCTGGTATCTTTTTTCCACAACCAGCAGGCGATGCAGTGTTTCTACCATTTTTCGCAATGCTTCGGTTTTAAAGCTGGTTTTGTTTAATGCTGTACCACTACTATCAGTTTTTAACACATTAAAATCAATTGCCCCGCCAGATGGAGTTCTTGGAGTGATCTTCTGGGTCGATTCGGCATAAACATCAGTCATGATGTGATCAAACCCCTGCTCTGCCCACCAATCGGTCAGTTCGATATTCGTAGCCTGTCCGATCACCGTTTCATTGATATTACGCTGCATTAAAATCGGCAGTGCTCTAAACAGCGAATTATTAAAGCTGATAATATGTTCCGTACTCCTATAGTTCTCTTCGAGATTGGCATCTGTTACATAGGTATGACCGATATCTTTTTTCGCCTGTTGGTGCAAAATATTCCAGTCGCCATTACGCCACCGGTAAATTGATTGCTTCACATCCCCTACAATCAGATGGTCGATCAGTGTCCCATTCGCCTCCGCCATCGCATTTTTAAGCAGGGGCTTAAAATTCCCCCACTGGTTGGAAGAAGTATCCTGAAACTCGTCAAATAAGAAATGCCTGTACCGGCTGCCGGTTTTTTCCCAAATAAAGGCCGGGTTATCATCATCCTCCCCGGTAATGCCTTTTAACAGATTTTGTGCATCACTGATCAGCAGGTTTCCGCTTTCTTCCCTGTAAGTTTTCAGTAAAACTGCCATTTCCTGCATTAACCGCAGGTAGTATAAATTTTTGTTAAAAGCCTGGGCAAGGATATATTCGGGTAACTGATCTATATAACTTGTATTTAGCTCACGAATTACCGGGTTTAACGATTCATATAATGAAGTATCCGATCCGGGCTTAAACCATTCTTCGGGTTCATCAATTAATTTGGTCAGGCTATCCACCTTGTCCAGATCTCCCGCAGCAATTTTCTTCAGGTTATTGAGCGGCGAACGTGATTTCCCTTTTAGGTGATCCGGGTTATGGCCAGAAGATTCAAACAGCTCCATCGCCTTTGCCGACAATTGATTTACCATTTCCTCAAAAGAAGAAATCTGTTTTTTAGTTTCCTTACCGTAACTACCGAAGAGTTCATTCAGATCATTCTCCTGCCCCAGTAACTGCATCGCATTATCAAAAGGCTGGTACCGCTCTTTAAAAATTTCTCCCGCAAGGTCTGTCAGCTCTGTCCTGTAATTCCAGCTGATATTATTATTTATCCTGTCCAGCGCCAGGTCGATGATCCACTTCAACAAATTAGGATTGTTATCCAATTGTTTATCTAACCGGTCGGCCAGGTCATTTTTCACCTTCTCAAAATTCATTTCCAGGGCATAGCCGGAATCCAGGCCCAGCTCAAAAGCAAAACCACGGATTACCTTCTGCACAAAACCATCTATTGTACTTACCGAGAACCGACTGTAATCATGCAGTATCCTTTTATATATACGTTTCGATCTTTCCCGCAAACTTACCGCATCAAGGTCGGGATGTGCCTGTAAAACCAGATTACTATAATCTTTCATCCCTTCATCACCGGTCGCAAAGCCCTTAAGCACTTCCATGATGCGGGATTTCATCTCTTCTGTCGCCTTATTGGTAAAGGTCACCGCCAAAATCTCCCTGTATTTGGTTTCACCAGACAATAAGAGTGTTAGGTAATGCGCGGTAAGGCTAAATGTTTTACCGGAGCCTGCAGAAGCTTGTAATATTTTTAGAGGTTGACGCATGAGGTGAAGTTAGGACATATTTAGAAGAAAACGGGACAATTGTTACCTAAAATATAGTCTACCATATTAATAGACAATTTTAGATTACGATTACAATTTAATCGCATCAATTCAATACATTTACTTTATAAAATTTCAGTATGAAACCATCATGACTTTACAGCTCACAATAGCAATGAGAAAATTATGACAGCTTCATCACCCTTAAAACCGCCTAAGGCAGCTAGAAAACAATAAGTAATTCTTATAAAACAAATATTTACTGATGAAAAGATTCTCTATGATCCTGTTTGCCTTTCTGGCAATTACGAGTACTTCATTTGCGCAGCAAAAAACGGAAGACAAAAAAGAAGAAGTAAAAATATATAACCCGGGTGCAGATGCAAGGGCTGATATTGATGCTGCCATTGCACGAGCTAAAAAAGCGAAAAAACATGTTTTTGTACAAGTTGGCGGAAACTGGTGTTCATGGTGTATTGCTTTTCATCACTTAGTAGACAACACACCTGCATTAAAAACATATTTAGATACTAACTATGAAACCGTACTGGTTAACTACAGTAAGGAGAATAAAAATGATGCTGTATTGGCGAGCCTGAACTATCCTGGTCGTTTTGGATTTCCCGTATTCGTGATCCTGGATGGAAAAGGTAAAGTGCTGCACATAGAAAATTCTGCCTACCTGGAAGAAGGTAAAGGGCACAGCGCGAAAAAGGTAACAGAGTTCCTGCAAAACTGGACTTACGCTGCTGTAGATCCTGCTACTTATACACCAAAGCCTGCCGCTTCAAATTAAAGGGCAGGCTTCGGGACTGTTAGCATTTTATTATTTACTTCCTAATATTGACGGATTTCCATTCCCGTCACCATATCTGAAAAACTGGTTAACTGTAACCGGCAGTTTTCCAGTTGCGTCAAATTCATTTTTAATTACCGACGCTGCTGCTTTCTGCATGTAATCTTCTTTTTGATAAGCAACAAGTAATGATTTGCTCTTTTCAATTCCCGGCATACCAGACAAATTATATGGATTTGCGAATAATGCGAATACCGTATTGCGATCTGCCAGGCTGCTGATCATCATTTTAAGATCAGCACTTAAAACCATCCCATTTCCCGGACGGGCACGCGAATCATGAATGCCGACAATTACCTGGTCGCTGGCACCTATCTGCCCGATTACTTTTCCGACACTATTCGCATTTGCGGTTTTATCTAAATTCAGCAATACCGAGTTTTTATAAAAACCTGCAAGCTGCTGCTGAAAGGGAGTAACATCCGGAGTGCCGATACTAATAATCACAGTCCTGATTTCAGGAGATAAGGCCTTGATGGGCCCTGCGCCATTCAGCAGTGTCATTGATGCATTGGCCAGTTGTTGCAGCAAAACTTTACTCTCAGGCCTGTTTACCTCTGCCAGTACATTCTGTTCGTTAATAGTGTCTTTTTTATTTAAACCAGCCCAGTATTTTGCCATCAGGATCTTCTTCACACTCGAATCGATCCTGTCCATAGTGATCCTTTTATCCTTAATTGCTTTTCTTACTAATTTTACCGCTCTTGCACTATTTTCTGAAAGCTCAAGAATATCATTACCAGCAATCACTCCCAATACATCAGCTTCACCATCTTTAAAGTTTTTTACTACCCCTTTCATTTCCATCGCATCCGAAACAATCAGTCCCTTAAACCCAAGCTCGCTTTTAAGGATACCGGTAACAATAGGTTTTGATAAAGTAGAAGGAAGATTTGGTGTATTGTCCAGTGCGGGAATATTCATGTGGGCAATCATTACACCTGCAGCACCATTATTAATTAATTCTCTGAAAGGATAAATCTCCAGGCTATCTAAACGTGCTTTTGTAAAATTTAACTGCGGAAGATCGTAGTGGGAATCTACATCAGTATCCCCATGACCCGGAAAGTGTTTGATACTTACTAATAGTCCCCCGTCTTGCATACCTTTCATATAAGCCGCGGCCTTCACAGCTACATTATATTTATTCTCCCCGAAAGACCGATAATTGATAATCGGGTTTTTGGGGTTATTATTTACATCAACATCAGGAGCAAGATTCATCTGCATCCCTATTCTCTTAAAATCTTTAGCTACTTCCAGTCCCATTTTATAGATCAGCTCTTTATCCTGAACTGCACCAAGCGCCATTTGGTAAGGATAAGAAATTGTACTGTCTAAACGCATTCCTAATCCCCATTCACCATCTGATGCTATTAATAATGGTATGCGGGCAAGAGCCTGGTACTTGTTCGTTAAGATCGCCTGTCTTCCCGGGCCTCCCTGGAAAAAAACCAATCCACCGATACGTTCTTTTTTAATGACCATCCCTACAGAATCTTCATAAGCCTTCCCCAGGTTAGTATGTGCCCTCACAAAAAATAGTTGGGCAATCTTGTGTCTCCGTCTCATTTTATGGAAAACAGAATCTACCCATTCATTGGGTTCATCCAGCATTTGGATATAGGATTTGTTTTGTGCCTGAACGGAAAAAATGGTGGAGAGCAGGAGAATTGTAAAAATGTAAAAATGCTTTTGATTCATGGGATACCGGTCTTGTCGCATCAAATATAGTTAAATAGATAAAAGGGATTCAAATAGGCGGTATAAATCAACCATATAGGGCGTAAAACAAATTATCCAGCTACTTCAACTGGCTATATTGTATCAAATTTGATACAGTTAAATCACAGCAAAGTCTTTTAATAGTCATTGTACTGTAAGCCTACAGGTTATTTATAACTAACTGTATATCAACATAAACCAATTTACAAATTAAAATAAGCCGATCCTTTTCTTTAAACTGGCACATTTCTTTCAATGCCCTCCCCGTTAAACTTAAAATGACAATTATGAAAAAGATATTTATTTTGGCTTTAGGCCTAATCGTTGGTACAACTGCTGCTAACGCGCAGGATATTAAATTTGGTGTTAAGGCTGGTTTAAACGTATCAGATATTATCAAGGGTGATGGTAACAATAACTTTGATACAAAGACCAAAACTGGATTTAATGCCGGTGTTACTTTAGAGATTCCATTGATTGCTGGTTTAGCTTTCACTCCTGAGGTGTTGTATTCACAAAAAGGTTATAAGCTTACTTATACAGCGGGGGAGTTTACACAAACTACTAACTTTATTGACGTACCAATTTTAGCGAGTTTTAAATTAGGAAGTAGCTTCAACATCGTTGCTGGTCCGCAGGTTTCCTTTTTATTGTCGACAAAAAACAAATTTGAGAATGGACTAGGTTCAGTAGAACAACAAAATGTAGAAGATGATTCAGATAGATTCAAGAAAAGCCTTGTTGGTGGTGTAATTGGATTTAGATATGATGTGAATGATAAATTTGATATCCACGGACGTTACGCTTTAGATTTTCAAAAAAATAACGAAAACGGTACAAATAACACTCCTGAATTCCGTAACCAAGTGTTCTCGGTTGGTGTAGGTGTTAAGTTCTAATAAGATATTTCCATATCCTATGGAAAACAAGCCCTGGCTTCTTTGAATAGAACCAGGGCTTTTTATTTGCACTCAACTGGCAATAAAGATATCTTATACATTTACCTTAAAACCGGCATAGAAAGATGGTCATACTTCTTGGTCCGTGTGCACCAAGTACTAACGACTGCTCTATATCTGCTGTTTTAGAAGGCCCGGCAATAAAAGTGCTGAAACCATAATCTGCATCCCCTATCACCTGATAAGCAGTGTGCATATCAGGAACAAGCGCAGCTACATCAACGATCATCACAATATGCTGTGTGATAAAAGGCAAAGCCCTTACGCCCATCAGATCTTCAGTTAGCCACAATGCAGAATTTTCCGCGACACCTAATCTTGGTTTAAAAATAGCAATGTTTACATCTTCATAAGAATGCGGGTCAGCATCCAATATAAATGCAGGGATACCATCAGAAACAACTTCATCTACATTACTTAAAATACGTTTCGCATCCGGAAAATCTAAAGCGATCAGTCTTTTTATTTCTTCTGCGTCCGCTACTTCATAAACTTTACTGCCTATACCCTCTGCCATTGCTTTGAATTTCGCAGACAGATCGATAGTTTCGTCCTTTTCAAAAGAAAGGTCCGGCGGAATCGGCACCAGTTCCGGTTGGTTTTGCTGCAGTGCAGCTAATATTTTATCTCTGCTCATCTTAAGAATTCTTCTTCACATTCTTTTTGTACCACTCACCGAATGACTCTGCCGGTGGTTCCGGCATCTCTCTGTGGATAAACCAGGGGTTGAATTTGTTATTTACTGCAAAAGGGATGTGTTTAAGTACCCATCTTCCTGCCTTACCAGCTGTACGGAAAACTGTTGGGGAAGAAAGCGTAAACGTCATCAGCTGCATGCCTATTTTTTTTGTGGTATCCGCATAGCCTTCTTTAACGATTACCTGTCTCCATTTATAGAGCTGCTGGTGAATATCAATCTTTACAGGGCACACATTAGAGCAGGAGCCACACAATGTTGATGCAAAAGGCAGGTCTGCATATTTCTTCATATCCAGGTTAGGCGCCAGAATTGCCCCGATTGGTCCCGCAATGGCAGTATGGTAACTATGCCCGCCGCTTCTGCGGTAAACCGGGCAAGTATTCATGCAGGCTCCGCAGCGGATACATTTTAAAGAAGCCCTGAAATCTTCGCGTCCCATCTGTACCGTACGCCCGTTATCTACAATAATGATGTGCATCTCCTGCCCCGCTCTCGGTTTTTTAAAATGACTGGAATAGGTAGTGATTGGTTGTCCCGTAGCACTTCGCGTCAGCAAACGGAGGAATACACCGAGATGTTTACGCTGGGGAATGATCTTTTCAATACCCATACTCGCAATGTGTACATCAGCGAGGTGCGCACCCATATCTGCATTTCCTTCATTGGTGCAGACTACAAACTCACCTGTTTCCGCAATAGCGAAATTAACCCCTGTAAGTGCTCCTCTCCTGGTCAGAAAAGTTTCCCTCAGATGCTGTCGGGCAGTTTCTGTCAGGATTTGCGGATCAGAAGTCCCTGCGGGAACACCCAGATGGATATGGAACAGATCCCCGATTTCTTCCTTTTTCTTATGGATACAAGGCAATACGATGTGACTGGGCGGTTCTTTGGCGAGCTGCACAATCCGCTCTCCAAGATCCGAATCAATCACATCAATCCCCTGCTCTTCCAGGTATTCATTTAGATGGCATTCTTCCGTCAGCATAGATTTACTCTTTACCATCTGGCCGATACCGTTTCTTTTCAATATATCGTGCACAATACGGTTATGCTCCGCAGCATCTGCCGCCCAATGTACTACAATACCATTTGCCAAAGCATTCTTTTCGAACGTTGTCAGGTACCCGGCAAGTCCGGACAATACATTGTTTTTAATCTGAGAAGCCGTCTCCCGCAGTCTTTCCCATTCAGGAATGCTGTGGGCCGACTTATCCCTTTTCTGCCTTATCCACCACAGGGTTTCATCATGCCAGTCTACACGTGCTTCATCCTGGTTAAAGATTTCTGATAACTCGGGATGTGTTTTCGTTGCTTCATTCATAACCTGTCTTATTCGGCATTCAATATCTCTGCAATATGCAGTACTTTAACATTACTTTTCTCTCTCTTCAGGATACCTTCCATATGCATTAAGCAAGACATGTCTGCCCCGGTAATATATTCTGCACCATGCACCAGGTGATCTTTAACCCGGTCTTTACCCATTTTTGAAGAAACTGCTTCTTCTACCACGCAAAAAGTACCCCCAAAGCCGCAGCATTCGTCTTCCCTGCTCAGGGAGATTAACTCTAACCCTTCCACCTGTGATAATAATTGTTGCGGTTTAGAAAAATAGGGCGCGACCAATTCCGTCATCTGGGTAAGATATAGCCCCCGTTGACCGTGACAGCTCTGGTGCAAACCTACCTTATGCGGAAACTTCGCATGCAGTTCTTTTACCTTTAATATATCTACCAGGAATTCTACCAGTTCGTACACTTTATTCCGGATTCCTGTTGCCTGCACCTCTGCATGTTCCGAATGCAAATGATCTTTAACATGCAAAACACAGCTGCCGGAAGGGGAAACAATATAATCGAACTCAGCAAAATTATCAATGAACAGGTTATTGCAATCGCCAGTCAGGTGTTCAAACCCGGAATTTGCCATTGGCTGCCCGCAGCAAGTCTGCCCTGTCGGATAAGTGACATCTACCCCCAGCTTAACGAGCAGCTGATAGGTGGCGATACCCGCATTCGGATAAAACTGGTCTACATAACAAGGTATAAACAATCCCACTCTCATATCTTCACATTGTTATTGGTTGCATAAAATTTCAGTTCAATAATATCATTTGGCATTGGCTTGGTATTCCAGCACTTGTGGATGGCCAGCGCAGTCCCGATAGCTGTAGCCTGTGCCATAGAGGCAGCGAACACTTCTATTTCGGGGAACATCATCGCCAACAGGTTCATATAGATCGCATTTTTACTAAAACCTCCGTCAACAAAAATACGCTTTACCCCGTTACCCGGCATCACTAAGGTAGTAGAAGCCAGTTGCTGTCTTGCAATATCCAGCATAAACTGGTGATAAGCCACCACGTCCGAATCAAAACCGGCCAGATCACGCGCGCCGAAAGCCGATTCTTTTGTTGCCTGCGGACCCGGTTCATTTCTTTCTTCCATTGCCTTCAGCAGGTCGCTGATGATTGAACCATCGTATTCCATAGTTTTATAGCGACCCGGACTTTCATTATAGTGCGTTGCGATCCGTTTCACTTGCTGGTCATGTTCATATCCTGCAAATATCCGTGAGGCCTTTACAGGCTTACCTTTATATTGCATGTAACTTAAACAATCCTTTTCCAGTTCTGCCGGAGTAAGCGGCGAGGAGTTAAAAGGGTTCAAAGTTATACACCATGTTCCTGTAGAGATCAGCACGAAAGGTTCGTGAAAGTTGATCAGGTAAGGGATCAATGCCGCAGAACTATCATGTAAACCCACGCCTACTTTATATTGGTTTCCCGGAAATTCTGATGGAAAAACCTCATCCCCATCAACAATAGGCGCCAATTTTTTATCTAATCCTTCCTCTTTAACCCAGGTATGGTAATCGTTTTTCGTAAAATCCCATAACTGTGTATGGCATCCCAGGCTGGTCAGGTCAGAATATTCTGCACCAGAAACGAGGTAACTCAAATATTGCGGTAAGTGCAGCGCATACCTGATTTGTTTGTATAACTCCGGCTTCTCCTTTTTAATGCGGTAAAACTGCATACCCGAATTTAAGCTGTCCAAAACGGGAGATGCTGTTGCCGCAGAGATCGCATCTTCCCCGCCATACTTAGCATAAAATTCTTTTTTCAGCTCTTCGGGGTAGGCCTTTAAGTAATTGTACAACGGGGCAAGCGGCTTTCCATATTCATCCACGTAAACAAAACTAGCCCCATAGGTAGAGAAATTTATCGCTTTGATTTCAAATTCTTTGCGCTTAAGTACTTCACGCAAAGAATCAAAAATTGATAATCTTAAACTTTCCAGGTTTTCACATGGATCGCCATCCTCATCATAGGTTTCTATGAAGCGGGCAGAACGCTCAAAAACGATCTTATAGTTTTCATCAAACAGGAAGATCTTTTTATTGGTCTTCCCCACATCAAAAACTACGATAACAGGCACCGCACGCATTATAATCCTGTTGCTACGGTTTTCAATCCCCTGTCAGCAATCAGTTTTTCTCTAACTTTAAGCTGACGGTATAATTCTACCGGCTGTGCAGCACCGCCGCTTCTTAAGCGGGCTTCCTGCACAATTGCCCTCACATCAGTACGGAAAGCATGTTGCAGGATTTCCTGACAGCGCACTACATCATTTTCTTGTTGTGCGATAACCAAAGCTTTGCGGTCTACTAATAACGCTTGTGTGTAAGAAAGCATAATGGCTTCTACAGATTGTAATAAATCTTCTAACGGATCTTTTACATTGTGAGAGGCATCGATCATCCAGCCTAATCCAGTTGCATGGTCTATACCTTTAGCATCCATACCTTCTACGAGTTCGTTAAAGATCAGGAATAACTGGTATGGTTTCATGCTGCCGGCAGTAAGGTCGTCATCGCCATATTTGGAATCGTTGAAGTGGAACCCACCAAGTTTACCTTCCATTAACAGGAGAGAAACGATTTGTTCAATGTTGGCATTTGGTAAATGGTGACCAAGATCTACGAGTGTAAAGGCTTTAGGCCCCAGTTTGCTGGCGTATAATAAAGATTGTCCCCAATCACCTACAGTTGTAGAGTAAAAATTAGGTTCGAACGCTTTGTATTCTACAAATACTTTCCACTGTTCCGGTAAAGCAGCATAAATCTCTTCCAGACTTTCTAATGTGTTCTGGAAGGCTTTTCTAAAGTTCAGTTGTCCGGGAAAACATGATCCGTCGGCTAACCATACCGTTAAAGCATCTGATCCTAAAGCTACTCCCTGGCGGATTACTTCGATATTATGGTCGATTGCCTGCTGGCGAACAGCTTTATCAACATGTTGCAAAGAGCCGAATTTGTAGCTTAAAGGCTGACCGGCCTGATCCTGAAAGGTGTTGGAGTTCATCGCATCGAAACGCAGGTTATGATGTGCTGCCAAAGATTTGATGGCGTCATAGTCTTGCGGGATATCCCATGGAATATGGAGCGAGATGGCACCGCTAGCCTGGTTCAGTTTATGTAATAAGCCTATATCTTCAATTTTTTCTTCCAGGCTCCGCGGTTCTCCGCCACCAGAGAAACGACCGAAACGAGTTCCGCCAGTGCCCAGTGCCCAGCTTGGGATTGCGATCTGAAATTTGATCAGTTTACTGATTACCTCTTCTATATTTTCGTTCTCTGATGCCGCAAAGCTGAACCTGCGCTGCTGTTCTGTAGCTGATTGTTCATTATGCGCGTCTATCTGATATTTTTCTATTTCCATTTTCTGAAATTTAAAAGGTCAATAATTATCTTACAAATGCCATGGCCACTCCGCCATCCACATTTAATACATTTCCTGTAGATTTATTCAATAAGCCACCTACAAAAACAAGGCAGGCATTAGCGATATCTTCTGGCAGGATGATCTGGTTGAGCAACGTACGTTTTGCATAAAACGCAGGTAATTCTTCTACCTTCACCCCATACGCTTTTGCACGGCCCGCAGCCCAGTCGCCTTCCCAGATTTTACTATCCGAGATTACCGCATCAGGGTTTACTACGTTCACACGTATTTTATCGGCACCCAATTCTGCCGCATTTAACCTGCTCAAGTGCAGCTGTGCAGCTTTCGCAGAACCGTAACCCGCATTATTTGGTCCGGACACCAATGCATTTTTACTCACAATATTTAAGATATCGCCACCGATGGCTTGTTTACGCATTACTGCAACTGCTCCTTGTGTTACTTTGAACTGGCCTTTAACCAAAACATCATACAACAGATCCCAATCTTTATCAGTATGCTCTTCAATTGGTTTAGAAATTGAAAGGCCCGCACAGTTTACTACGATATCAACACCACCAAATGCTAAAGCAGCAATATGGAATGCATTATCAATATCCTCACCACTGGTTACATCCAAACGCGCAGTAGTAAAGGCATCTTTGCCATACTGAAGTTTAAATTCTTCCGCCGCTTTTTCTAATCTTCCCGCATCGTTATCATTGATCACGACAACAGCACCTTCATCTACAAATTTCTTTGCAATTGCTTTACCGATACCGCCGGCGCTACCTGTTACCAGGGCGATTTTACCCGACAGGGCTTTAGGTTTTGGCATTCTTTGCAGTTTAGCTTCTTCTAATAACCAGTATTCGATATTAAAGGCTTCCTGACGAGGCAACGAGGTATATTCAGAAATCGCTTCCGCACCTTTCATCACGTTAATGGCATTGGTATAAAATTCTGCCGCCACACGGGTAGTTTGTTTATCTTTTGAAAAAGAGAACAAACCTATTCCAGGATATAGGATAATTACAGGGTTTGCATCACGGATAGCAGGGCTATTTGGATGTTTACAGCTCTCGTAGTAATCGGCATACATTTTACGGTAAGCCACAAAAGCAGGCGCTAACCTTTCTTTTAACTGCGCAGGATCTGAAAGATCTTCATCCGGGGCCAGTTCAAGAACCAGCGGACTGATCTTGGTACGCAAGAAGTGATCAGGACAGCTTGTTCCTAACGGAGCTAATCTATCGAGGTCATTTGAATTGATAAACTCTAATACACGGGTATCATCAGTAAAGTGCCCCACCATATGGCGTTCACTAGAGCAGAAACCACGAAGGATCGGCGCTAATAAAGCCGCCTGTTTCTCTCTTTGAGATTTCTCCGGGCTGCTGATTTTTTGTCCCCCGAAAACAGGTCCTTTTTTACCATAGTTTTCTTCCAGGTAGTTTGCGCAGATTTCGATTACTTCTAAAGTATTGATATAACTTTCATAAGCCGTATCACCCCAGGTAAACAATCCATGCGAGCCTAACATAATACCACGGATACCAGGATTTTCATCAAGGCATTGTTTTAACTGCAATCCAAGATCAAAACCTGGTTTCTGCCACTCTACCCATCCTACTGTTCCATTAAACAAATCATGAGTAATCTGCTTACCATCTTTTGCTGCTGCAATGGCGATCGCCGCATCCGGGTGTAAGTGATCAATATGTTTAAATGGCAAAAACCCATGTAAAGGTGTATCAATAGAAGGTGCTTTCGAATTCAGGTCGTAAATACAGTGGTTAAATAATTCCACCATTTCATCTTCCTGATCAATTCCTTTATAAATATTTTTCAGGCTCCTTAAACGCTCTACATATAAAGCCGCTAAGCCATTCCGTTTCAAAGTACCAATATCACCTCCAGAACCTTTGATCCACATCACTTCGGCAGTATTGCCGGTTAGCGGATCAATAGCATCTGCTTTGCAGGAGGTATTTCCCCCGCCATAATTAGTTAAGCGCAAATCTGCGCCTAATAAATTTGATCGGTAAAGAAGCAATGCAACCTCATCTCCCGCGAGCTTGGCAGCTTCAGTTTCATCCCATAAATAACTTACGTGCTTAAAACGGTCTCTTTCGTCAGACATATAATTTGAATTTTATTATGTTACTATTTAATTGAATTTCCATAACCAACAATCAGGATGGATAGGATAATACAGGCAATCCCAGCCAGAACAGTCCCAAATGTTTTTTTGCTTACTGCAGTCCACTCCTTCAATACCAGACCCCATACATTGGCGACCAGAATAATAAAAGCCATATGCAGTATCCATGAACTTGCACCATTGCCCAGTTTACTTTCTCCCATACCATAAAAGAAGAATTGAAGGAACCAGGTTGTACCGGCTAATGCACTAAAAATATAATTGCGGAGCAGGGGAGTTTTTTTATCTGTGTAGTTGTTAAAAGTCTTGTTTCTTGCATTCAGGATCATGCACCAAATAAAGTTGGTGGTTAACCCGCCCCATAGAATAATGATATAGGTTACGTTGTTCTGGTATAAGAATTCTCCCTGACCAGGATGCAGTGCTTTCCAGAGTGTATTTGCCTCATTGGCCATATCCTTTCCAGAGTCGATACCGAAAGCAAAACAAGCACTCAGGATACCAGAAACGATAGCTACAAAAAGACCTAAGCCAATTTTAAACTCAGCGCTATCTTTAGTTGCCACCTGTTTAGCCAGGTCTTTTTCTTTCATCATCCCTGCTTTACCACACAGGATGATACCGACTACGCAAACCAATAACCCAACGATAACTAATTGGCCCCATGTACTGGTGATCAGGTGCGTAAAACTGTCTTTCCCCTCTTTAGGGTTCAGGTCATAATAAATAGAAGGAAGCAATGCCCCGAAAACAGAACTTAACCCAAGGATGATAGAACTTCCCAGGGAAACCCCGAGATATCTTACCCCCAAGCCATAAGTCAGCCCCCCAATACCCCATAAAATACCAAAGAAATAAGTCAGGCTCAGAATAGAACCATTTGTATGTTTAATAATCTCCCCAAAATGAGGGATAGTCAGGTAAGCCGCTACAGGAGGCACAATCAGCCACGAGAACAGGCCGCCTACGATCCAGTAACTTTCCCAGGCCCAGCCTTTAACTTTTTTATAAGGGATGTAAAAACTACCAGAGGCGAACCCTCCGATAAAGTGGAATATGACTCCAAAAATAATTTGCATAGTATATATATATCTGGTTAGAATAATAAACAAGTATAAAGCATCAAATTGAGTTAACTGTTCTTAACTGTCCTGCTCTGTCGGAAATTTTGTCCCGACTGTCTTAAATCCATAAGACATTAGCTTTTTAACAGATCTGAATCGTTTTAACATCCAGAAGTAATCCCAATTTCTTAATTTTTGAGGCAATATGTCCTACCCCAATGGCACAATGATGCGCCGGTCCGGCTGCATTCCAGTTTTCCGTAAATGACCTCGCGCCAATACTAAAACGGTAGCGGCTGTTTGTATTGCCAATTTCCAGGATTGGGCCCGGTACAGATTCTGCCTCGGCGACAAGAAACTCTATTTTTCCTTCCCGCGTTTCTACAACGGAAAGCAGTGTTACCTTACCATGCTGTACCGACATTTCTACAGACAGGCCATTTCCGACCTTCCCATGATATACCTGCAGCGGGCGCACTTTTATCTTTCCTTCCGCAATAGCAAGGTGGCAGGGGCCATCATGTCCCATCAATACGACATCATCATTAAAATCCATCGCATAAAACTCAGTGAAAGAGCCGCCGGCACCAAAGCTGTCCATGATTTTCATGGCTTGTGCATTTTTCACTTCATATTCACCAGCAACTGGAACCCCATTTGCAGTAAGTAATGAATTGCCAAGGATCACCGAACTCATACTATCTTCATTTTCCGGATTACCGGTTCCCTTATGGTAATAAGCTATAGATCCCAACTTGTGTTTTGCCACCAGTTTATCAAGCGCCACAGCAGTCTTTGCAGCGCGTTTCAATTCTGCCTCCGAACAATCCTCCTCTAACTCAAATAAATCCCTGAACTCAATTATTTTTTCTGCTATCTCCCCCTCCGTCACCTGTTGGCGTAACGCAGACAGTTCATCCACTTCAATAATTTCCATATGCCCGCCGAACGTAGCGCATTGCAGGGTAAGGTTAGAATAGATATCCAGCATACCACCATAATAATTACCCATCAGTCCCATGCGGTTATGCGCCATGATGTTTGCTACTTTTGCCGCAGCTATCCAGTCTTCAATGGCATCCCACACGATTGGATCATCCTTTAGCATTCCAGTAATCTGGTGAAAAGGAATATTTGCACGTATAAATACATTCGCGATTTCGGGTACAGGGCAAGGCGCACAATAAGACAGCCATTCGCCTGTCATCTCTGTACGGTTCTGCATTTGATTAAAATTCTGGTAATCTATCGCTGCCGAGGGGGAAAGATTTAAAACAATGACAGGAACATTCGCACGCCTTACTACTGGTAATACCGTAGAAGAAAGCGCATAGGTAGTCACGTATAAAAAAATGAGATCAACATCTGCTCTGCGAAATTCATGTCCGGCTTCAAAAGCCTTTTCCGTGTTGTCCACCAATCCGATATTCACCACTTCGGCTCCATATCCCTGTAATTGCTGTGCGACGGTATCGATGTAACCTAGTAAGCGATTTTCCAATCCTTCAAACTGGTCCCAATAAGTATCTAACCCAATTCCGAAAAGTCCTATTTTTAAAGGTGGAACTGCATTTTGTAATGACGTCATGCTGTTTATATATTTGGTGTAGCTAAAGTATCATTATGAGAATCAAGACCACTGTATGATTTGATATTTTAGGTGTATTTTTTGACAGGGATTCTTTATTAGAAAATTCTTTGTAAGTTTATTAAAGTTTTAAGCCCACAACCAAATTATAAATCCAGATGACCAATTATTATAAGTACCTGCCTTTGAGTGTGGAAGATGAAAAATGGGGGCTCTCCGTGTTGAATGCCGGGAGTGTCCGCACCGCGCCATCAGGAATTTATCCTGTCATCACCCACCCTTCAAATTATTATTTTAACTGGAACAATGGACGGATACTCGACGAGTATCAATTGATATATATTACAAAAGGAGAAGGTTTTTTTGAATCGGACAATTGCAAATTCCAACAGGTAAAAGCCGGGACAATTCTGGTACTTTTTCCGGGAGAAAGGCACCGGTATAAACCAGCTGAAGAAACTGGTTGGGACGAATATTGGATCGGATTTAACGGAGAAATCATGGATAACCTGGTTAGCAATGGCTTTTTCAAACCCGAGCACGCCTGTTTATATATTGGATTTAACGAACAGGTACTTTCTCTTTTTGATACCATCATAGAAAAAACGAAAATTGAAGTTGCAGGATTTCAGCCTTCTATTGCAGGAGCAGCAATGCACCTGATGGGTAACCTCCATACGATATTAAAACAGCAATCTGTCGATCATGAAGATCGGGAAACACTGGTGAATAAAGCAAGGTTGCTGTTCCGTTCGAATATTGATAAGTCCTTTTCACCGGAGCAGGCTGCAGAAGAATTGCAGGTTGGTTATTCGTGGTTTAGAAAGGTATTTAAAAGTTATACCGGTTTATCTCCTGGACAGTATTGCATCCAATTGAAGATAGATAAAGCAAAGGCTATGCTGACCGATGCAAATTTGTCTGTAAAGGAGATTGCATATACTTTGAAATTTGAATCCAGCTTTTACTTTTCGAAACTATTTAAAGAAAAAACAGGCATGACACCTACCGCTTATCGTCAGCGTGCCATGGGTATCCAGGTTTAAAAGGGTATTAAATAATAAATTGCCATGATTTGCAAACTCTCAATAGCCGCTAACTTTGGAACAATACATCAGGGTATTTTTTTTATAAGTTACCAATCACTTCTGGTTTTGTCTGTTTAGGGATGACAAGTCCCTTTGGAAAATTCGGAAATAGTATCTTTAAATTCTGTTGGCTGATATTCCCGGCATCTATAAAATACCAGTTTTTCCCTTTATCCAGACTAATTGCAAGAAGTGAGGAATTGGTAAAGAATTTCACCCCATTAGATTGCATGACAATTTTTTCGGGTACAACAGCATACTGCTCCCCTCCTGTATCAAATGTTTTACCTGGTATCCCGATAGTTGCACCAATTACAGCTGTACCCTGGCTTTTCATTTGTGCCAATCCTTTGTCCATGGTTTCTATCATTTTCTTTTCTCCACCCATCATTTTTAAAACTTTAGGATAGGTATACCTCACCACTGTTTTAAAATCGGAGTTAATAGTTGCCTTTGCTATTATTTCTGCTGTTGTTTTGATCTGTTCCTGATGCTGCGCTGATGTTTTAAGAGCTGCTCCGATGAGAAATAAAGTAAGCGTAAAAAAGTGTTTCATGCGCTGAAGATAAAAAACATGGCAGATAAATTAGTATATTTCAGTGCTTTAATTCCTTACTGAATACTAATATATTTTTATGGCCCACCCTGCAACCGAAACACTAAAGCGAACTTTAAAACCCCTTCATTTATGGGCAATAGCCGTGGGACTAGTCATCTCCGGAGAATATTTTGGCTGGAATTACGGCTGGGGCGTAGCCGGAACCATTGGCTTTCTGATTGCCACACTGATTGTAACTATTTTATACATCACTTTTATTTTTAGTTATACCGAGTTAACAACAGCAATCCCGCATGCAGGAGGAGCTTTTGCTTACAGCTATCGGGCGATGGGGCCATTTGGCGGCTTAATTGCCGGGTATGCTACACTGGTAGAATTTTTACTGGCCACCCCTGCTATTGCTTTTGCACTTGGGAGTTATCTCCACTTTTTATATCCGTCTATCCCCCCTTTACAGTCCGCACTCTTTTTTAACATCGTATTTATCCTCATTAATATCTCCGGGATCAAAGAATCAGCAGCGTTTTCTGTGTTTATTACCATATTGGCAGTAGCAGAATTATTGCTGTTTATGGGCGTAATTGGTCCGCATTTTAAAATGGAGAACTACCTGAGCAACCCAATGCCATTTGGGTGGACTGGTATTTTTGCGGCCCTACCCTACGCAATCTGGTTTTACCTCGCAATAGAAGGTGTAGCTATGGTTGCCGAAGAGGTGAAAGATCCTGATAAAAATATTCCCAAAGGTTATATCTCTGGCTTGGCAACGCTTACTTTTCTCGCATTAGGTATAATGGTACTGACTGGCGGTATTACCGATTGGCGAAAACTTAGCAGTATAGATTATCCTCTTCCGGAAGCGATCGCAATTGTTCTGGGAAAAGGGAATAGCCTGACTAAGATATTTGCGAGTATCGGGTTGTTTGGTTTAATAGCTTCCTTCCATGGGACTATCCTTGCTGGTTCGAGACAGGTTTTCGCGATGGCCAGAAGCGGTTATTTACCAAGGGGGCTGGCAAAAATCAACCGCAGGTTTAAAACACCACATTGGTCGATGGTAACGGGTGGAGTAATTAGTTTTGCAGCACTTTTTACCGGAACAACAAGCCAGGTAATTGTATTATCTGTTTTAGGTGCCGTTGTCATGTATATGATGAGTATGGTGAGTTTATTTATGCTCCGCAAAAAGGAGCCGGAATTGAACAGACCTTTCCGCTCTCCTTTTTATCCTGTTTTTCCTGCTATCGCTTTATTTTTGTCGATTGTCTGCCTGCTGGCAATTATTTATTATAATCTGCTATTAAGTGGTGTATTTTTCGCTGGATTGATACTGGCGCTGGCTGTATTTATATGGAGTGGAAAGCATAAGTCGGAAATACAGGATGACGAATTACTGGAACGGGCATTGTAATTATACCAGCAGAATAGATTATGGCTTATCAGCATACGATACATCAGCAAGTTTACCAATTTAAAGACTTAAAAGATCTGTTGGCTAAGGCAACTCCTTTTCGCACAGGCGATGCATTGGCGGGTGTCTCGGCTGCCTCATATGAAGAACGTGTTGCCGCGCAGATTACCTTGGCCGATGTGCCATTAAGGACTTTTCTAAATGAAGTCATCATTCCCTATGAAGAGGATGAAATCACCAGGCTGATTATTGACAGCCATGATAACAACGCTTTTAATCCTGTTGCAACATTAACAGTTGGCGAATTTCGCGACTGGTTATTAAGTGATCATGCAGATGCATTAGCCCTGCAAGATTTAAAATGGGGGATAACTCCTGAAATGGTTGCTGCAGTATCAAAACTGATGCGGAACCAGGACCTGATCGCAGTGGCAAAAAAATGTGAAGTAATTACACGCTTCCGTAATACGATCGGATTAAAAGGGCGCTTTTCTACAAGATTACAGCCAAACCACCCAACAGATGACCCTAAAGGTATTGCGGCTAGTATGATTGATGGTTTATTATATGGAAGTGGTGATGCGGTGATCGGGATTAATCCTGCTTTAGATAGTCCTGCCTCAGTAATGAATTTACTGAATTTAATTGACCGTTTACGCCAGCAATTTGAAATTCCTGCACAGTCTTGTGTACTTAGCCATATCACCACCACCATCGAACTGATTAATAATGGTGCTCCGGTAGACCTTTGTTTTCAATCCATTGCGGGTACAGAGCAAACTAATACGAGTTTTGGTGTTGATTTGTCACTACTCGATGAGGCTTATGATGCCACATTATCATTAAAACGCGGCACCGTAGGAAATAACGTAATGTATTTTGAAACCGGTCAGGGAAGTTCGCTATCCGCTAATGCACATCATGGGGCCGATCAGCAAACCTGTGAAGCCCGGGCGTATGCGGTAGCAAGAAAGTACAATCCCCTGCTTGTAAATACAGTGGTTGGTTTTATTGGCCCGGAGTATTTATATGATGGCAAACAGATTATCAGAGCTGCATTGGAAGACCATTTTTGCGGTAAACTACTTGGACTGCCTATGGGTGTAGACGTTTGTTATACGAATCATGCAGAGGCTGATCAGGACGACATGGACAACCTCTTAACCCTACTGGGCGTTGCAGGATGTAATTTTGTGATGGGCATACCCGGATCAGATGATATTATGCTAAACTACCAGTCTACTTCTTTTCATGATGCCCTATACCTTCGAAAGGTACTTGGGTTAAAACCTGCACCCGAGTTTGAACAATGGTTATTAAAACAAGGGATTACGGATGAAAAAGGAAAACTTACCCATAACAAGGTGATGAACCGACTAATCGAACATCTGTATTAATTATATTTAAATGGAAAACCTGCCGATTAGGATTACAGATTCCTGGGAATCATTAAAAGAATTTACCGCTGCGCGGATCGCTCTAGGCAGGGCTGGAGACAGCATTCCCATGAGGCAGTCGCTCGAATTTAAACTTGCACATGCACATGCAAGGGATGCTGTGTATTCTGTGCTTGACACTGAAAAACTAACTGAAGAACTACGGTTACTGAATATTCCGGTATTAAAATTACGCAGCCAGGCTACTACGAGACAGATTTATCTGCAGCGTCCTGATTTAGGCAGATTGCCAGATGAAGCTTCTTCTCAAATTGTTACTAATCATCTTATCCCCGCTGATATTTCCATTATTCTTGCAGATGGGCTATCGGCGAACGCCATAAATAACAATGCCGCTAAGCTGTTAGCAGAGTTAATTCCATTGTTAAAAGGAGTGAATTATACATTATCGCCGTTGTGTCTGGCAGAACAGGCACGTGTAGCTATAGCAGATCTTATAGCTTATGGGCTGCAATCGCAGTTATCCATTATATTGATTGGCGAGCGTCCGGGATTAAGTTCTGCAGATAGCATAGGCGCATACTTAACTTATAACCCCAAACCGGGCCTTACCGATGAGTCACGTAACTGCGTGTCTAACATTCGGCGGGATGGGTTACCCTTTAAACTTGCCGCAGAAAAGATATTTTACCTTGTACAGGAAGCTTTTAGACGACAGTTGTCTGGAGTTGAGCTGAAAGACAATGCGAGTTTGCTGGGAGGGTAAACACTCTTATTTATAAAAGCCCTGGAGTAATTATAGCTGTTACAAGGATGATGTAAAAAACAAAAAACGCTTTAAACTTTCATTTAAAGCGTTTTTTTTGCTTAACTTTTCAACGCGGAGAGAGAGGGATTCGAACCCTCGATACCCTTTTGAGGTATACACACTTTCCAGGCGTGCTCCTTCAACCACTCGGACACCTCTCCTTTTCCTTTCGGGGTTGCAAAAGTAGTATTTTTCGTGGATTGTTAAAAGATATTAATCAATAACAGTAACCTTCAGCATGTTGGTTTTTCCTTTGCTTTCCATAGGGATTGCAGCAGTATTAATTAACGTATCTCCTTTTTTGATCAATTTCATTTTAACCAACTGATCATTTACATCAAGAATAGTCTCATCAGTACTCTCAAACTTGTCATAATAGAACGCCTGAACGCCCCAAACAAGACTCAAAGTGTTGATCAATTGTTGGTTATTAGTAAAAATATAAGTTAAAGCCTTAGGTCTGTGACTTGATATTTCGAAAGCAGTGTAACCACTAACAGTCATAGAAACAATACCTACAGCACTAGTTTGTTTAGCTAAGAAACAAGCAGAATCGCAAACAGCATCGCTTAAGAAAGTCTCAGATTTTGGTTTAAGGAATTTCTCAACGTTAAATGGATAGTTGTTAGTTTCAATGTTTTGAATGATTTTTTGCATCGTTTCGATAACGATCAGAGGAAACTCACCTACTGATGTCTCTCCGCTTAACATTACCGCATCAGCTCCATCCAATACCGAGTTAGCTACATCATTCACCTCAGCACGTGTTGGCCTAGGTGTAGTGATCATACTTTCCAGCATCTGGGTAGCAATAATAACAGGTTTAGAAGCTGCGATACATTTTTGAACGATCATTTTTTGAAGCAAAGGAACTTCTTCCATTGGCATTTCAACACCAAGATCTCCACGGGCAACCATGATACCGTCAGAAACAGCGATGATTTCATCAATGTTAGCGATAGCTTCAGGTTTTTCAATTTTAGCAATTACCCTTGCGTGTTTACCTCTTGCCTTAATAATCTCTTTTAATTCAACGATATCCGCTGCATTACGAACAAAAGAAAGACCGATCCAGTCTACATCATTTTCTAAAACAAACTCTAGGTTTTTACGATCTTCTACAGTTAGAGAAGGGATAGAAACTTTTGTATTTGGTAAATTTACACCCTTTCTTGAAGTCAGGATACCACCGTGAACAACCTCACAAATCACCTCATCTTCAAGGTTAGTTTCGATCACTCTCATTTGCAGTTTTCCATCATCCAAAAGGATAATTTCTCCTGGTTTTACATCTTTAGGGAATGTAGTATAAGTGATATAAATACGCTCTTCATTACCAATACATTCTTTGGTAGTGATTACTGTGCGGCTTCCGTTAACTAAGTGTATCCCACCATCTTTCACCATACCGATCCTGATTTTAGGACCTTGTAAATCAGCTAGAATACCAACATTGTAATTGTATTTTTTATTGATTGAACGGATAGTGTCAAGTACTTCCTGGTGGTCTGCTTGTGAACCATGTGAGAAGTTAAGTCTGCAGACGTCTAATCCGGCATTGAACATGCTATATAAAACATCTGGTTTTGCCGAGGCTGGACCTAGCGTGGCTACGATTTTTGTTCTGGAATGAAAGGGTTTCATTTGAATTACTTTTATTTGTTACTGACCAACAAAATGCGGGTTTTTGCTCTAAAAACCAATGTTAGTCTTGTTAATTTTGTTATTTAACTAATAATGTAAGCTTCAAATATAGTGTATTTAATACACCTTGTATATAAAATTTACATTACCAAATTCTCTTTTGATTTGAGTTTATACGGATCTATCTGCGCAGCTACCTGAATATCAGGCAGTTTGTTGAGTCCAGTAAGGATATAACTTAGATCTTCTTTATCGATGTAAGAATGGATGATCATAAAATAATCCACTTTGCTCATCTCAGGAATTAAAAACCCTTCGCTGTTTCTGTTGTTAAGTATAAAAAATTCGTTGTCCCCCTGTTCGATGTAAAAATAATACTTTGAAAAAGCAAGCGGGGGTTCGTCGACATTAAAATAAACTTCATGGTCATCAACCTTTTCAAAATCCAGGTTGAGCCTGGTGTTTATCTGGTGGCAGAACACATAATCCTTCAATGAAGCAGTAATTGCGATCAGCACAAAGTCAAGGTCGAGTGAAAGTTTTAAGTAGGTTTTGTTCAAAGCAGGCGAATAACATTTTAGGATACGAAATTATAAAACTAATTTTGCTTTACCATTTCAAATAAAAACATTAAAATTGACAGAGAAATAAAAACATTTGAAATGTGTCAGAATTTATTTTTCTTTGCACTGAATTATTTAACCCATTAAATTATAACATTATGTCTGATATTGCTTCAAGAGTTAAGGCTATTATCGTTGAAAAATTAGGTGTGGATGAGAGCGAGGTTACCCCAGAAGCTTCTTTCACTAATGACCTAGGTGCGGATTCTTTGGATACTGTAGAACTTATCATGGAATTCGAAAAAGAATTCAATGTAGCTATTCCTGATGATCAAGCTGAGACTATCGGTACAGTTGGTCAAGCGATTGCTTACCTAGAGAAAAACGTAAAGTAGAACATACGGTCTCCGTATAATCCGTATAAATGGAATTAAAAAGAGTAGTAGTTACAGGTTTAGGTGCGCTCACTCCAATTGGCAATACTATCCCAGAATTCTGGGATAATTTGTTAAATGGTGTGAGCGGCGCTGCGCCGATTACAAGTTTTGACACGGAAAAGTTCAAAACAAAATTCGCTTGTGAGCTTAAAAACTTCAGAGTCGAAGACTTCCTGGAGAAAAAAGAAGCCCGCAAATTAGATCCATTTGTTCAGTATGCCATGGTATCTACAGATGAGGCCGTTAAAGATGCGGGATTTGATTTTTCGCAAATGGACACCAATCGTGTCGGTGTTATCTGGGGTTCTGGTATTGGTGGTATAAAAACATTTCTGGAAGAAATGAGAAACTATTTTGCAGGTGACGGAACTCCCCGCATTAATCCGTTTTTCATTCCAAAGATGATTATTGACATTGTTACAGGCCATATCTCTATAAAATATGGTTTACGTGGCCCTAATTTTGCCACGGTATCTGCCTGTGCTTCTTCTACAAATGCAATGATCGATGCGTACAATTACATCCGCCTGGATATGGCAGATGTGATTATCAGCGGAGGTTCTGAAGCTATTATCAATGAAGCCGGTATCGGTGGTTTTAATGCGATGCATGCGCTTTCTACGCGTAATGACGATCCTTCAACTGCTTCCAGACCGTTCGATAAGGACAGGGATGGATTTGTTGCGGGAGAAGGTGCAGGAACGATCATACTGGAAGAACTGGAACATGCCAAGGCCCGTGGTGCAAAGATTTATGCAGAGCTGGTTGGCGGTGGAATGAGTGCTGATGCAAATCATATTACAGCACCTCACCCTCAGGGGCTGGGCGCTAAAATGGTAATGACAAATGCATTGAAAGATGCTGGTATGACTACTGCAGACATTGATTACATCAATGTTCATGGTACCTCTACCCCTCTTGGGGATATCAGTGAAACAAAAGCAATTGTGGATTTATTTGGCGAAGATGCCTACAAACTGAATATCAGTTCAACGAAATCAATGACCGGCCACCTTCTTGGTGCTGCAGGTGCTGTTGAAGCAATTGCTGCTATACTTTCTGTATTAAACGACATCGTTCCGCCTACAATTAATCACTTTACAGACGATCCTGATTTTGATCCAAAATTGAATTTTACATTCAATACCCCGCAAAAACGTTTAGTACGTGCTGCTCTTAGTAATACTTTTGGTTTCGGAGGGCACAATGCGTCAGTCATTTTCAAAAAGTACGAAGAGTAAACGTCATCAATTGATTTAATAACATTAATGCCCCTATTTGACCTCTATAAGCTTTATTTATCTCCTGATAAAGAGTTTATAAAAAAGCTGAAAAATATGTTAGGCTTTGTGCCTGGAAATACCATTTTGTATAAAATGGCATTCAGGCACAGGTCTGTGGCTAAAGTTTTGAAAAATGGGAGCCGGAGCAGCAATGAAAGACTTGAATTTCTAGGAGACGCAATCTTAGGCTCAGTAATCGCTGAATTACTTTTCAAGCACTATCCATACAAAGAAGAGGGATTTTTAACAGAAATGCGCTCTAAAATTGTAAACAGGGCTAATTTAAATCAGCTTGCACGTAAAATGGGTTTTGATCAGCTCATTGTATTTGATCAGAAAATGGTCAATATGCAAACCAAACATCACTCTATGCTTGGAGATGCTTTTGAAGCGTTGATCGGTGCGGTATATCTTGATAAAGGATATAACTTCACTAAAGATTTGTTGCTCAAACGTATTGTAAAACCATACATTGACATTCATACCCTTGAACTTACTGAAACTAATTTTAAGAGCAAACTGATTGAATGGTGCCAGCGCCATGCTAAGGATATCTCTTTTGATATGATCCAGAATGGCGAAGGTGAAAGCACAAAGTTATTTACTATTCAGGCAGTAATTGAAGGTGAAAGCTTTGGCGTTGGAAGGGATTACAACAAAAAAAATGCAGAAAAACAGGCTGCAGAAAAGGCCTGCGAAGCATTATCCATTTAATTTTACTTCTTTTTTAGCGTATCCGTGTATTGTTTATACGAATCACGTATGTATTTTACCGCATCATATTCCGTCCAGTTCTTCGATTTTGAGTAATCCGGACGGTAGTTCAGCATAAAATTTTCAAGCTCTTTTCCGCTAAGTTCAGTGTTTTTCTGAATCAGCGATTCATTAAAAAAGCCATCAATTTCAGTTTGCTGCATCTCTGTAGCATAATATTTACCGAACCTTCTTGCCTTTTTAGGTGTACTTCCAAACAGTTCGTAAAGTGCAGTTAACGGGGTGAAAATATAGGATAACAAAGGTGGTTTACCTGCATAAAAAGATCCTTTATCCCTGAATTCCTTTTTGATCCCATCAAGTTCAGCCTTTTTAGATTGCCCCCTGATATCCACTTGCTCTAATGTGGTACCGGACATGTTCATATAAACAACCATGTCTTTATTAGAAAGCACCACGATTTGTTTATCGGTAAAATCACGTTTAATCAGCACCAAGGTATCCCCTACCGATGCTTTGATCTGAAATATCCCCAAATCATTACTTCCAACGGTAAATCCATTCCTTTTATTGGTAATCTCGGCCAGTGCAATCCTGTTATTAGAGCCGCTTGCCTTAACTACCCCACTCAATTGAAACTCTTGCTGGGCCTGCACCGCAGGCGAAAATGTAAAAAAGGAGATGGATATAAATAGAAATTTTGATAGATATGCGTTCATTTTTCGGTAGGTATTTGATGTAAATTTAGCTAATGTTCACGAATCTAAACGCTAAATAATGTTAAAATAGCACTTTTGGCTTTGTATATCCATCAATAATACCGATACATCTTAATCCGTTTCACAATAAATTATATCTTTGCACATGATAAAATCAATGACAGGCTATGGCCTGGCCTCTACAGATCAGGAAAATACAAAATTTGCGGTAGAGATAAAATCCTTGAACAGCAAGTTTTTGGAGCTTAATTTGAAATTACCGAGAGCTTATGCAGATAAAGAACTGCTGCTCCGTAATGTCTGCAGTAAAGAAATTGAACGCGGAAAAGTAAATGTTTCCATCAATATTGAACGTAGCGAAGAGAATCTTAAAGGCGCAACGATCAATGCAGCACTGCTCAGCAAATATTACAAACAACTTGAGGCTATAAATATTGATTTAGGTGCAAACTCTAACAACCTTTTACAGGCGGTTTTAAGCTTTCCTGATGTGATTACTTACACAGAAGAAGTAGTTAATGAAGGAGAATGGGACGTTTTACAACGTACATTTAATGCTGCCCTTGCAAACTTTAACCAGTTCAGAGAGACAGAAGGTGCTGTTTTAAAAGAAGATCTGGAGCTGAGAATTAAAAATATCCTGGGCTTTTTTGCACAAATCGAAGTCCTTGCTCCTTTACGTATCCCGCAGATCAGGGCAAGATTAAACCAATTTCTGGAAGAAAACGCAGGTAAGATCAACGTAGATCAAAACCGTCTTGAGCAGGAATTGATTTATTATATAGATAAACTTGATATTACTGAAGAGAAGATCCGTTTGAAAAGCCATTGCGATTACTTTACCGAAACATTGAAAAGTAAAGATGCGAATGGTAAAAAACTTGGTTTTATTTCTCAGGAAATAGGCAGAGAGATCAATACCATGGGTGCAAAGGCAAATGATGCACAAATACAGCAATTGGTTGTGGGTATGAAAGAAGAATTAGAGAAGATTAAAGAACAATTGCTAAACGTTATTTAAAACGTAAGTAAAACATCTTTATATTGCTTTTAAGCGATATAAAGATGGTATTTGAATATATATACAATAATGACACAAGGTAAACTCATCATCTTTTCCGCTCCTTCCGGTGCCGGAAAAACGACCATAGTTAAACACTTACTGGAGAAATTCCCTGCTTTATGCTTTTCCATCTCTGCTACTACAAGAGAAGCCAGAGGCGATGAGCAGCATGAGAAAGATTATTACTTTATCTCTCAGGAGTCTTTTTTACATAAGGTAGCCCACCAGGAATTTGTAGAATTTGAAGAAGTTTACAATGGTACTTTTTATGGTACGTTAAGGTCTGAGATAGAAAGAATCTGGAACTCTGGAAAACATGTAATTTTTGATATTGATGTAGAAGGCGGCTTACGTCTTAAGCGTAAATATGAAGAAGATGCTATAGCTATTTTCGTACAGCCCCCATCACTGGAAGTGCTGAAAGAACGCTTAAGCGGACGCGGAACAGATAGTGCGGAAAAACTTCAGGAAAGGTTTATCAAAGCAGAGAAAGAGTTAACGTATGCAGATAAGTTTGATGTAGTGCTTAAAAACTTCGATCTGGAAGTTGCTTGCAAGGAAGCAGAAAAGTTAGTGTCCGATTTTATAAATAAATAATAAAAGGCACTAATGGCAAAAACCGGTTTATTCTTTGGTTCATTCAACCCCATTCATATAGGGCACCTGATCATTGCTGGTTACATGGCTAATTTTACAGATGTTGACGAGGTATGGCTTGTAGTTTCACCGCAAAATCCGCTGAAAATAAAAAAAGGCCTTGCAGATATGTATGACAGGCTGGAAATGGCACGTCTGGCGACTGAGCCTGCGGAAAAGATCAGGGTAAGCGATATCGAATTTAAACTTCCGCAGCCATCATATACGGTTGATACACTGGCACATTTACAGGAAAAATACCCTGCGAAAGAGTTTGTCCTGATTATGGGGGCAGATAACCTGGCCTCATTAAAAAAGTGGAAGAACTACGAGGTGCTGCTAAAGAATTATAAAATTTATGTTTACCCGCGACCAGGAACTGATCTTTCTGAATGGGAAAACCATCCTTCAATTACATTAACAGCAACTCCTCAAATGGAGATTTCCTCAACTTTTGTCAGGCAATCCCTAAAAGAGAATAAGAACATACAGTTTTTTGTTCCTGATAATGTAATTGATTTTATGGACAGCAAAAATATGTACCGCTAATCCTGATCTAGCGATAGATCAGGAATATAGTCGGTTTTTTATGTAAATCGATCTTTTCTGCGCGCCACTGGCCAATCGATTGTGATCTGATAAACTCATCTTCTCCTGTGATATTAGAAGCTACACACAGCATTGTTTGTGCTGCAGTATTTTTGATAATGTCTTCAAATAAATGATTGTTTCTGAAAGGAGTTTCTATAAACAATTGTGTTTGTTTCTCCTTTTCAGCAGTTTTCTCCAATTCTTTGATCTTTTTGACGCGTTCTACTTTATCTATGGGCAAGTAACCATGAAAAGTAAAGCTTTGTCCGTTAAAGCCAGAGGCCATTAATGCAAGTAACAGCGAATTAGGTCCAACCAATGGTACTACCTTAATTCCGCGTTTGTGCGCTTCTGAAACAATTTCGGCACCTGGATCTGCTACACCGGGACATCCTGCTTCGCTCATTAACCCAACATCCTTACCGGTCATCAGCTCCTTAAAGTAAGGTACCATAGAGTCATTACGTTTATGTTTTCCATAATCGTGGATAGTTAACTCACTTTGTGGCATTTTTAAGCCTGCCTCTTTTAAAGATTTTCTGGCAGTTTTTTCATTTTCTACGATATAGGTATCGATGGCATTAATGGTATCAATCAGGTAAGGTGTGAACGACTTGGCTGAAGAATTCTCTGCTAATGGCACAGGAATCAGGTATAATACGCCTTTTTTCATTTTGAATATTTGTTTTTTATCGGTGATGAATCTCCCACGATCATTTTGCCTGCTTTTTGTAAGCGAATGCTCGTGATTGTTTCATTTAATTTTTTATTTGTATAATTGATGATGAAGCAATAGTGAGCCTGGTTGTAATGTTTGTAATTTGTAATCTCCTTCCAGCTCCAGTTATTTTTGTGATCCTGGTATTGTTTATGCTATCAAAATATGAGTTGTCGGCACAAAATTTTGAGCAGCTTTATCTATAACACTTACAAAAGAAAAGAATAAATATTTGGAAAGAGAAAATAAGACCTAAATAGTGGTTTTTAATATGGTTCTTCATCCAAAAACTGGCACTCCAATATTATTTTTCGTAAATTGTTTATCTCTTAACACAAATATAAAACCTGAATTCCGAACCAACAAACTAATATAATTAGGCACATATACCATAATCGCCAATTTTATTACCTCTTCGATTAAACTATTACAGAATTATATACTCATATAGATACTAAGTTAGGTTAGTAATTAAATAAACACACAAATGAAAAACATGATCAAATTACCGGCTGTGATCCTGGGGCTTCTGCTCCTTGTCACCGGTATCTCGCAGAAGGCGATGGCCCAGGATGATGACATTTCCCTGGAAACTTTTTATGAGGAGTTAGCTCCTTACGGCTCATGGTTTCAGGACCCTGAATACGGGTATGTCTGGCGGCCTGATGTATCCATGAGGGATTTCAGACCATATTATACTGATGGACGCTGGGCAATGACAGAATACGGAAATACCTGGGTATCTGATTATGAATGGGGCTGGGCTCCGTTTCACTATGGCCGATGGGTACTGAACCGCTTTAACGATTGGATCTGGATCCCAGATACCGTTTGGGGCCCGGCATGGGTAAGCTGGAGAAGTGGCGGCGGGTATTATGGATGGGCGCCTTTAAGCCCAGGTTTTGATATCAGTATTGGTTTTGGTGGTGGTTATAGCATCCCGAATGACTGGTGGGTATTCATTCCGCAAATAAATATTTATAGCAGCAGCTATCCGCGTTATAACAACAGGAACAATTACTATTTTGGCCGTACAAGTTATATCAATTACACTTATGGCCGTGATAGACATAGTTATTATACTGGTCCAAGAGTTAACGATATCAGAAGGGTGACAAACAGGAACGTAACTGTTTATAATATTAATCGCTCTACAAGACCCGGAAGAACTAATATAACTAACAACAATATTAATATCTATAATCCAAGAGGCAGCAGGCCTGGTCAGGGAGGAAACTTTGGTCGCCCCGGAAATAATAATAACAACGGAAGACCCGGTCAGGCTGGAAACACTGGTCGTCCCGGAAATAATGATAATAACAACGGAAGACCCGGTCAGGCTGGAATCACTGGTCGCCCCGGAAATAATGATAATAACAACGGAAGACCTGGTCAGGCTGGAAACCCTGGTCGCCCCGGAAATAATGATAATAACAACGGAAGACCTGGTCAGGCTGGAAACACTGGTCGCCCCGGAAATAATGATAATAACAACGGAAGACCCGGTCAAACAGCGAATCCAGGTCAAACTGTAACTCCTGGTCAGTCAACAAGACCTACGCGTCCCGGCAGAGATAATAATATGCAACGGCCTCCTGAAAATGGAAGAGATGGAAGAGAAAGGATGCAACAGGTACAACAGCGAGACAATGATCAGCAACAACGTGATAATCAACAGCGTCAACAGCAAGAACAGCAACAGCAACGCGATAATCAACAACGCCAGCAGCAACAACAGCAGCAGCAACAACGCGATAATCAACAGCGCCAGCAACAACAACAACAGCAGCAGCAGCAGCAGCAACAACAGCAACGTGATAATCAGCAACGTCAGCAGCAAGAACAACAACAGCAACGCGATAATCAACAACGTCAACAACAGCAGCAGCAGCAACAACAGCAACGTGATAATCAACAACGTCAGCAGCAACAACAGCAACGCGATAATCAACAACGTCAACAACAACAGCAGCAGCAGCAACAACAGCAGCGCGATAATCAACAGCGTCAGCAGCAACAACAGCAGACCAGACCTACAAGAAGTGAAAGTCAGACACCTCCCCCAGCAAGGACCGGAGATACAAGACCAACAAGAGGTGGAAGAGGATAGATAAACATATGGAAAAGACCAGCTTTAAAGGCTGGTCTTTTCTTTTATATTTTATATTTATCTTTGCAGCCTTATCAAGCAATTTGCTTAACCCCTTATGATCCACCCCGAAATAGAAAAAAGAAAAACATTTGCCATTATTAGTCACCCGGATGCCGGAAAAACAACCTTAACTGAAAAGTTCCTGTTGTTTGGAGGAGCAATTAACACTGCGGGAGCTGTTAAGCGTAATAAAGCCAATCAGAGCAGTACTTCAGATTTTATGGAGATTGAAAAACAACGTGGAATTTCCGTTGCTACCTCTGTAATGGGCTTTGAATATAAAGATAAACGTATCAACATACTGGACACCCCTGGTCACAAAGATTTCGCAGAAGATACTTACCGCACATTATCTGCAGTAGACAGCGTAATCCTGGTGGTCGACTGTGTAAAGGGTGTCGAGGAACAAACTGAGAAATTAATGGCAGTTTGCCGCATGCGTAATACCCCCGTGATCATCTTTGTAAACAAGATGGACCGTGAAGGTAAAGATGCATTTGATTTACTTGACGAGATCGAAAATAAACTGAATATCAGTTTATGCCCCCTTTCATGGCCAATCGGTCAGGGGCATACCTTCAAAGGCGTTTATAGTATTTATAATAAACACTTAAACCTTTTCGAGCCGGATAAAACTAAAATCGCCGATCCTGTGATTGAAGTAAACGATCTGAATGACGAGAACCTGAATAATTTCCTTAAGCCTGCAGAATTGGAAGGCCTTAAAGGAGATCTTGAACTTGTAGACGGCGTTTATGGCAAACTGGACCAGGCAATGTATACCGAAGGACTATTGGCTCCGGTATTTTTTGGCAGTGCTATCAATAACTTCGGAATTAAGGAGTTGCTGGATACGTTCATCAACATTGCTCCCAGCCCAAGAAGCAGGGAGGCAGAACAGCGTGAAGTACTGGTAGAAGAGAAAAACTTTTCAGGATTTGTATTTAAAATCCATGCCAACCTTGATCCTAAACACCGCGACCGTATTGCGTTTCTTCGAGTGTGCTCTGGGAAATTCGAAAGAAACAAGTTCTATTTTCATACGCGTCAGGGTAAAAAACTAAAGTTTTCTAACCCGATGGATTTTATGGCCAATGAAAAAAGCATTGTTGAGGAGGCTTGGCCAGGAGATGTGGTAGGATTATATGATAGCGGAAACTTTAAAATCGGCGATACCTTAACCGAGGGCGAGCAGTTGCAATTTAAGGGCATTCCGAGCTTCTCTCCCGAAATATTTAAGGAAGTAGAAAACAAAGATCCACTTCGCACCAAACAGCTGGAAAAAGGCATACAACAGCTAACCGAAGAAGGTGTAGCGCAGCTATTTGTTCAACAGCCGGGTAACAGGAAAATTATTGGTGCTGTGGGTGATCTTCAGTTTGAAGTAATTGCTTTCCGGTTAGAGCATGAGTATGGTGCAAAAGCAAATTTCCGTATGTTGAGCTATACGCGTTCAAACTGGGTAACTTCAACTGATAAAAAGAAACTGGAAGAATTTGTAAAACGTAAACAAATGCATATTGGTGAGGATAAGGATGGAAATCCGGTATTCCTTGCAGATAATGATTTTATGATCAATATGACCAAAAGAGATTATCCTGATATCGAATTCCATAAAACTTCAGAATTCAAATAAGAACTGCTATTTTAAACAAAAGAAGGGTGCCCGAAATTTCAGGCACCCTTCTTTTTTATAATCATGTCCCCTTCCAAAGAAGCAGGACATTGAATTATTTTAATTTACTCAAGGCAGTTTTAATACGGGGGATCATTTCTGTGATACCTTCTAATGAACAACCACCAACCGAGGCACGGAACCAAGGATTATGTTCGTCAGTACCAAAGCAAGAGAACGGAACCAATGCAGCCTGCGCTTCTTTGATCAGGTAAGAATTAAGATCATTACTATCTTTTAATAAATCGCCGCTCTCGGTAGTTTTACCAAGGTAATCAATTTTTAAAGTCAGGTAAATCGCACCCATTGGTACAATTGCATCTACCGCAAAACCTTCTTCTTTTAACTCCTGGAAACCGTTATAAAGCGCATCCAGGCTTAACTGAACTTGTTTTTTGAACGACCCCAGGAACTCGTCTACCAAAGTTTTATCTGCAAAATAGTTAGCTACCGCTACCTGCTCTGCTTTTGGCGCCCAGGCACCGATATGCGTAAGCAGTGCTTTCATTTTAGCAATTACGTGCGATGGGCCAAATCCCCAGCCTACACGTACACCTGTTGCAGCAAGACATTTAGAGATCCCGTCAATATAAACTACGTAATCTTTCAACTCAGGACGAAGGCTTACCGGATTAATATGTTCTTTTCCGAAAGTAAGCAGCGAATAGATCTGATCATACATGATATACAATGGCTTCTCACCTTCCGCTCTTGATTTGTTCTCTTCAATTACCATATCACAGATTTCTTCCAGTTGTTCTTTAGTGAACATGGTACCTGTAGGATTTAACGGAGAGCATAAAGCAAGTAAAGTTGCTCCTTTAATATGTGGTTTCAGCAAAGCTGCTGTTGGCATAAAGTTAGTTTCTGCGGTAGTTTCTACAGCAATACCGTTTGCCGAAGAAAGGTGGCAATAGTGGTTATTGTTCCATGATGGTGCAGGATAAATAACTTTATCTCCCGGATCGATCAATGCAAGATAAGTAGCATAGATCAACGGGCGCGACCCTCCCGAAACAAGGATCTCAGTAGCTGTATAATCAAGATCATACCTGTCTTTTAACACGCCGACAATAGTTTGACGCAATGGAAGGATACCGTCCGCAGGAGGATAGTTGGTATGGTTATCGTGGTAAGCTTTTACGATTTCCTCTTTTAATTCTGCTGGTATAGGAAAAATTGACGGGTCAAAGTCACCTATGGTCAGATTTGCAATGTTAGCACCTTTACTCTTTAATTCATTAACCTCGTTACCGATTTTAATGATCTCAGACCCAATAAGTGTATTTGCTAATACCGATACATTCATTTTTTTATTTATTAGTGGTTAGAATTAAGCCAGCAACTGTTGAATGGCTGATTTGGTTTTTTCAAAATTAAACTGATCAAAGATCACCTGCATCATTGCTGATATTTCAGGATTGCAAAGGTTACCTATGCTGCCCTCGTGGGTATGGTGCAGTTCCAGAGAAGGTTCAAATGTCCCGTTTTCAATAGTTTCCCCAACTATTTTATAGGCCTCTCTAAATGGCACACCTTTTAAAGCAAGATCATTTACAACCTCTACGCTAAACAGGTAAGCGTATTTTTTATCTGCCAGGATATCATCTTTGATCTCGATATACTGCAACATATATGCCGTCATTTCCAGACATTCATTTAAGGAAGTCATGGAAGGGAACAAGTTCTCTTTTAATAACTGCAAATCACGGTGATAACCAGATGGAAGGTTGGTTGTCATCATGGCTATCTCATTTGGGAGAGCCTGTATTTTATTACAACGGGAACGGATCAGCTCAAACACATCAGGGTTCTTTTTGTGCGGCATAATGCTCGATCCTGTAGTCAGCTCATCAGGAAATTTGATAAATCCGAAGTTTTGGTTGATAAAAAGACATACATCCATCGACATTTTTGCCAGCGTTGCAGCTAAAGACGACATCGCCTGTGCCAGTATGCGTTCCGTTTTACCCCTGCCCATCTGTGCATAAACAACATTATAATTCAGGTTATCAAAACCCAATAACGCTGTTGTCATTGTTCTGTTTAACGGAAAAGAAGAACCATATCCCGCAGCCGAACCTAAAGGGTTCTTATTACAGATTTTGTAGGCAGCCAGCATTACTTCCATATCATCTACCAGGCTTTCTGCATAAGCACCAAACCACAATCCGAATGAAGAGGGCATGGCAATCTGCAGATGGGTATAACCCGGCAGCAGTTTATCTTTATGGGTATTGCTCAAAGCTACCAGCTGTTCAAACAGGCTTACAGTGTTTCCAACCATCTCTTCGATCTGGTCCCTGAAAAACAGTTTGAGGTCTACCAAAACCTGGTCATTACGAGACCTTCCGCTATGGATCTTTTTTCCTGCTTCCCCGATACGCTGGGTAAGCAGCCATTCTACCTGAGAATGGACATCTTCAACGGTATCTTCGATGGTGAACTCACCTGTCTCGATTTCTTTATAAATATTTTTAAGCTCTTTCTGAATTTCAACAAGTTCTGCTGCAGTAAGCAAGCCGATACTTTCCAGCATTTCTACATGGGCCAGTGAGCCCAGAACATCAAAAGCCGCCATTTGCAAGTCAAGCTCCCTGTCTTTCCCTACTGTAAAACTCTCAATGCCTTTATTTACTTGTATATTTTTTTGCCAGATCTTCATGAATATATAAATTTCCTCTAATTGGTTTGAAGGATTGTAACTTCCGGCAAAAATACAATAATTAAATTATGCAAAGTAATAGATAGTAAAATGGGAGTGACAAAGGAGTATTTACGGGTGGTTTATGTCTTATTGATGCCCGCTTAAAAAAACAGCCCCAAGAGTTCTTACCATCGGGGCTGTCTAATTTAAAAAATGATACTGTAAATCCTGGAAATTCTTATTTCCCGTTGATCACTGGTTTGATCATATTGATATATAATTCTATTCCTTCTGCAATCTCATTCACAAAAACATATTCATCTGCCATGTGTGAACGCGCTGAATCACCCGGGCCAACCTTCACTGAAGGGATGCTGAGCAATGCCTGGTCTGATGTTGTCGGAGATCCGTAGGTTGTTCTTCCCAGTGCAATGCCCGACTGTACCAGCGGGTGTTCTTTATCAATAGAAGATGGTTTTAAGCGTATAGACCTGGGTTTCACTTCACAGTCTACATTCGTCCTGATAATTTTCAGCACTTCTTCGTTCGTATACGCATCCGTAACACGTACATCGACCGTAAATGTGCAGGTAGCAGGCACAACGTTATGCTGCGACCCCGCATTGATGATTGTAACTGACATTTTTAAAGGACCGAAAACTTCAGACACCTTCGCAAACCTGTAATTTCTGAACCAGTCAATATCCTTTAATGCCTTATAAATTGCGTTATCCCCTTCTTCTCTTGCGGCATGACCTGCCTTTCCGGTTACTGTACAGTCCAGCACCAGCAAACCACGCTCAGCAATCGCTAAGTTCATTTCTGTGGGTTCGCCAACAATAGCAAACTCCAGCTCTCCAAGATCGGGGATCACACATTCTAAGCCATTATTCCCGGAAATCTCCTCTTCTGCTGTAGTAGCCAGGCATATATTATAAGAAAGTCCTTCCTGTTCGTAAAAATAAAGGAAAGTACCAATCAGCGACACCAGGCATCCACCAGCATCATTGCTGCCAAGGCCATATAGTTTGCCGTCTTCAATATCCGGTGCATAAGGATTTTTAGTATACCCGGAATTCGGCTTTACCGTATCATGGTGAGAGTTTAAGAGCATTGTAGGCTTAGCAGCATCAAAATGCTTGTTATAAGCCCAGATATTATTTAATTTCCGGTGTGTTTTAATTTGTCTGTCCTGCAAAAATTGCTCGATCAGATCAGCAGTTTTATCCTCTTCTTTACTGAAGGACTGGATGCTGATTAAATTCTTGAGCAATTCTAAACTATCCTTTTGCAGCTTTTCTATCATAATTTATTCCTTTGTATATAATGCGCCGGCTTTGATGGCCGACAGCTTAATGCCTTTAATCAGGGATGAACTAAAGCCATTGTGCTCCATTTCGTTCAATCCTGCAATGGTACATCCTTTTGGGGAAGTTACCTTATCTATTTCCTGTTCAGGGTGCGACTGCATCTGCAGGAGCAAATCTGCCGCCCCTTTGGCCGTCTGCACAGCCATTTTTAGTGCCATATCTGCATGAAAGCCTATCTCTACCCCACCTTGCGAAGCCGCACGTATTCCACGTAAAAAGAACGCGATACCGCAGGCACACAGCGCCGTGGCCGAAGTCATCAGATCTTCATTGATGTTAACAACAGAGCCAACAGTCTCGAACATCTTTGTCACCTCTGCCACATGTTCTGCAGAAGCATTATCAGTTGCCACACAAGTCATGGATTGCCCGATAGCAATGGCCGTATTTGGCATTGCGCGGATCACTTCCAGCTCTTCTTTCAGTTTAGCACGGATATCAGCACAGCTTACACCCGATGCTACAGAAATCACTACATGTTTCTGTATATCTATTGCTGCTGCAATCTGCTCCATCAGCTGGTTCAGCTGCTGCGGTAAAACCGCCAGCACAATCACATCTGCAGCAGCCACAGTGGCTACATTATCCGCACTCACCAAAAACCCAAGATCCGCGAATTCTGTAAGCCCGCTTATATTTCTCCTGGTCAGCGTAATCTGGCCGGCCGTCACATAATTTGCTTTAACCAACCCTTTCGCTAATGAAAGTCCGATATTTCCACTACCCAGTATTGCTATTTTACCCGTAAAATTTCCCATGATTAATCGATTAAACGCGTTCCGAAACCAGCTATATCAATCTGTGGCAATTCATCCGCTTTACCAATGTAAACGGCTTTGACCCCTTTTCCTATAGCCTCGAAAGCATTATGCAATTTAGGGATCATTCCACCCGAAACAATGCCCTGCTGCTTTAAAGTTTCAAAATCATTTCTCCTGATTTCTGTCACCAGTGAGAGCTCATCATCCACATCCTTCAACACTCCTTTTTTCTCAAAGCAGTATACCAGTCTTGTTTCATACACGGCAGACATTGCTACCGCTACCGCCGAAGCGATTGTATCCGCATTGGTATTTAAAAGCTGGGTATCTCCGTCATGTGTAATTGCACATAACACAGGAATAAGATTGCTTTTCAGCAAACTATCTAAAGTCGCCACAGAAACTGATGAATCATCAAGATCTCCGACAAAGCCATAATCAATATCCTTTACCGGACGTTTTACTGCTTTGATCACATTTCCATCAGCTCCGCTTAAACCAATCGCATTACAGCCTTTCGCCTGCAATTGCGCCACCATGTTTTTATTGATCAGGCCAGCATAAACCATCGTAACTACACGCAGTGTGGCAATATCGGTGATCCTTCTTCCATCAACCATTTTTGGTTCGATGCCTAAAGAAACACCCAGTTCAGTGGCAATTTTACCACCGCCATGAATGAGTATCTTATCCCCCGGAAGGGCAGTAAAATCAAGGAGAAACTGGTGGAGCTCCTCTGAATTATCGATTATATTTCCACCTATTTTTATGATTGTTAACTGCTTCATGCGCTGTATGTCGGATTTAAAGAAAGAATGTAGACCGGTTAAGACAAAACCTATCCGCTAAGATAGGTTTTGCAGCAAGTCTTTCAAAACAGCCTGGGCCGCCCATAAACGGTTTCCCGCTTCGTGGATCACCAGAGAATTAGGTCCGTCCAGAATTTCAGAAGACAATTCCAGGTCACGGCGCACTGGTAAACAATGCATTACTTTTGCATCGTTTGTATCTTTTAGCTTTTCATTGGTCATCATCCAGCCTTCAGGAAAAGGCAATACTTTTCCGTATTCTTTGAAACTCGACCAGTTTTTAACGTAGATATAATCAGCCCCTTTAAGTGCCTCATCGATGTCATACATAATTGTTGCACCGGGCGTAAAATCTTCCGATAATTCATATCCTTCCGGCTGTACAATGGTAAAATCCAGCATATCTTCCTGCTGCGCCCTGCACATCCATTCAGAAAATGAATTAGGAACGGCCTGCGGTAATGCTTTCACATGCGGTGCCCAAGCCAGTACAACCTTTGGTTTAGCAGCACCTTTCCATGTTTCCCTGATCGTAACCAGGTCGGCAAGACTTTGCAATGGGTGGCGGGTAGCACTTTCTAAGCTTACTACCGGAACACCGCAATATTTAATAAATTTAGTAAAGAAATCTTCGTTATAATCTTCGTCCCTGTTGGTCAGTTTCGGAAAAGAACGTAATCCCAGGATATCACAATACTGGCCCATTACAGCCGCAGCTTCACGGATATGCTCAACAGTGGTTCCATTCATTACGATCCCGTCTTCTGTCTCCAGGGCCCAGCCTTCTTTATCCATATTCATCACCATTACACTCATTCCTAAGTTAATGGCTGCTTTTTGGGTACTTAAGCGGGTACGCAGACTAGGGTTCAGAAATACCAGGCCGAGCGTTTTATTTTTCCCCAGATCCTGGTGTGCGTATGGGCTTTCCTTTAATGCAAGTGCATCTTTTACCAGTTGATTGATGTCTGCAACATCCTTTACAGAAGTAAATTGGTTCATCCTTTTAAAGCAATTTTAAAGTTTTCCAAAAAATGATCAGCTTGTTCTTTAGTAAGGTTTAACGCAGGCAATAACCTGATCACGTTAGGCTTTGCCTCACCGGTAAAAATATGCTGTTTAAATAATAAGTTCTTTTTAACCTGACTTAATTCTTCAGGAAGATCAATACCAATCATCAGTCCGCGGCCCCTCACTTCTTTGATCTCTTCAATTTTTTTCAGCTCTTCGATCAGGTAACTGCCAATCTCTGATGCATTGTGCATCAGGTTATCCTGCTCCATTACTTCTAATACCGCCAGCGCAGCTGCACAAGCTAAATGGTTACCGCCAAAGGTAGTTCCGAGCATATAATGCCAAGGCTTAAACTTAGGTGCGATAGAAATCCCTGCAACAGGGAACCCATTGCCCATTCCTTTAGCCATAGTATACACATCTGCGTTTACACCTGCATAGTCATGCGAATAAAAATGTCCCGTTCTGCCGTAACCACACTGTACACTGTCTGCAATATATACCGCATTATACTCATCGCACAGCGAGCGGATCAGCTGAAGGAAACTTACTGAAGCTTCTTTAATTCCTCCGACACCCTGGATGCCTTCGATAATTACAGAACTGATTTCATTTCCAAAATCTGTGAAGGCCTGCTTAAGCGCATCCTCATCGTTAAATGGAAGAAAAACAATATTTTCTGTTTCATTTACCGGCGCAATGATCTTTGGATTGTCCGTTGCAGAAACCGCAAGCGAAGTCCTTCCATGAAAAGCACCCTTAAAAGCGATTACTTTTTTCCTTCCATTGTAGAAAGAAGCCATCTTTAAAGCATTCTCATTGGCTTCTGCACCAGAATTACATAAAAATAACTGGTAATCTGTTTTCCCGGAAACTTTTCCCAGCTTTTCAGCCAGTTCAACCTGCAGGGGTATTTTAACAGAATTAGAATAAAAACCAACTTTAGCAAGCTGATCTGTTAAACGCTTTACATAGTGAGGGTGGGTATGACCGATAGAGATTACAGCATGTCCGCCATAAAGATCTAAATACTCCTGCCCTTCGGCGTCCCACACGGTGCTGCCTGCAGCTTTAACAATTTCTATATCATTTAAAGGGTATACATCGAATAAGTTCATCTTTTTAAAAGCTTTTGCCTGACTTCTTCAGGCGGTTAAAATAAAAACAAGAATTGGTTGTAAGGGGCATGCGCAACACGCTTAAAAAGCGGTCGCTTTAAGCCGTAGCCCTTGTCTTTCTTCTAACCCAAACATAATATTCATGTTCTGAACCGCTTGTCCGCTAGCTCCTTTTAATAAATTATCAATGATACTGATAATTAAAAGTTTATTGCCATGTTTTTCTACATGGACCAAACCTTTATTTGTATTCACAACCTGTTTAAGGTCTATATTTTTGCGGCTGACATGCGTAAAGGGATGTTCAGCATAAAAATCTTCGTATAACAGCTGTGCTTCATCTTCCGTCAGTTCCGTTTCTACATAAATCGCTGCAAGGATACCTCTTGTAAAATCTCCGCGCTGCGGTATAAAGTTAAGCACAGCATCAAATTGTGGATCTAATTGCACCAGGCTTTGTCCGATCTCATTTAAATGCTGATGTTCAAAAGCTTTATATACAGAAAGGTTATTGTTACGCCAGGTAAAATGAGAAGTCGCAGCAAGGCTTTGCCCTGCTCCTGTAGAACCTGTTGTCGCGTTGATATGTACTTCGTTCTTTAGTAACCCTTTTGCAGCAAGAGGCAACAGCCCTAATTGGATCGTAGTTGCAAAACAGCCAGGGTTAGCCACGAACGAAGCATTTTTAATACGCTCCCTGTTTAATTCCGGCAAACCATATACCCAGTCTGCTCCGGCTGCTTCTGCCAATCGGAAATCCTGACTAAGGTCGATAATTTTAATACCTTCGGCGATAGGGTTAACATCAAGAAACTTTTTCGCATCTCCATGTCCTACGCATAAGAACAATACATCTATAGCAGATGACAGTTCTCCGGTAAATCTCAAATCTGTATCCCCGATCAGGTCGGTATGCACATCAGAAATGAGGTTGCCCCCATTACTGTTGCTATGCACAAAAACGATCTCTACATCAGGATGGTTGATCAGCAGGCGCAGCATTTCACCACCGGTATAACCAGCACCGCCAATAATTCCCGCTTTAATTTTCATTCGATTCTATATTTTCATTCACTTTATGCCAGATCATTACCTGGTTACCAAATATTTTAGAGAAGCCTTTTACATCTTCACCGCTCCATGAGTTATTCATTTCACCGTAGCTGCCGAATTTATTACTCATCAGGTCATGCTCAGATTCAATTCCGATAATATGGAAACGGTATGGCAATAGCTCTACAAATACTTTTCCACTTACAGTTTTTTGCGTATCAGCAAGGAAAGCTTCCATATTGCGCATAATCGGATCGTGGAACTGACCTTCATGCAGCCAGTTTCCGTAGAAAGAACCTAATTGCTCTTTCCATGACAACTGCCATTTGGTCAACGTATGTTTTTCTAAAGCATGGTGTGCTTTAATGATCACGATTGGTGCAGCAGCTTCAAAACCTACACGGCCTTTAATTCCGATAATGGTATCACCTACGTGGATATCACGGCCGATTCCATAAGGCTGTGCAATGGCCTGCAATTGCTGGATTGCGGTTACAGGATCTAAAGATTCACCATCCAGACCAACCAGCTCGCCTTTTTCAAATGTAAGTTCAATCTTACGGCTTGCTGTTTCTGTAACTTGTGTAGGCCATGCTTCTTCAGGCAAGGTCTCATTAGAGGTAAGCGTTTCTTTACCGCCTACTGATGTTCCCCATAACCCTTTGTTGATCGAATACCTTGCTTTTTCTGCACTGTATTCTACGCCGTGGTTATTTAAATATTCTATTTCCGCTTCGCGGGATAATTTCAAGTCTCTGATCGGGGTAATGATCTCTACGTTCGGGATAATGATATTAAAGATCATATCAAAACGAACCTGGTCGTTACCAGCGCCGGTACTACCGTGCGCAACATAGTCGGCACCGATCTTTTTTACATAGTTTGCAATTGCTGTAGCCTGACTTACACGTTCAGCACTTACAGAAAGCGGGTAGGTTGCATTTTTCAATACATTTCCAAATACCAGGTATTTAATACAGCCTGCATAATAGCTTGCAGTTTCATCTACTACAGCGTGGGAAGCCACACCTAAAGCATACGCGCGTTTTTCAATTTCCTGCAGCTCTTCTTCAGAAAAACCACCTGTGTTAACAATTACAGAGTGAACTTCTAAACCACGGTCCTGTGCTAAATGAATGCAGCAAAATGACGTATCTAAACCTCCGCTAAAAGCTAAAACTACTTTCTTTTTCATGTATGTATATTGTTATTTAAAGGTTATGAAGCTATCATGATCTTTAGTGTTGTTTGTAGTCTATAAGATCCTGATGGTTTCATGTATGTATATTGTTATTTAAAATGATGGCCTGCATACTATCCATTGCAATTCTTCAGCATGAACAAATAAACAGGTCACTCGGTATGTATTGGTTAAAGGTAATTGATCTTTTATAAACGAAATTTAAGATCCGGTAATCCATATTATTTAAAAAAAAGGCTGGAAAAATACATAATAGACTTCAATCCGCTTTTATCGTCTTTCGGTTTTAGCACCAGCCTTTGTTTGATCCGCATAAAGCGCTCATATAATTTTGGCTTACGCTGTAATTCTTCGGCAAATTTCTTCGCAACATCATGTTTCTGCGTAGCGGGGTCGTATAACATCGCAGTACACATACAGTTTTTGCGGTCTTTGCTTTTAAGGATTTCGAAGTTCACACAACTCTGACAGCCTTTCCAGAATTCTTCATCCTGGGTGAGTTCAGAATAGGTTACAGGTTCGTACCCGAGGTCAGAATTGATCTTCATTACCGCAAGCCCGGTCGTCAAGCCAAATATTTTAGCTTTAGGGTATTTGATACGTGATAATTCAAATATCTTTTCCTTGATGGTATGCGCTAACCCCACTTTTCTGAATTTTGGACTCACAACAAGGCCGGAATTGGCCACAAACTGTCCGTGGCTCCATGTTTCAATATAACAGAAGCCTGCCCATGACCCGTCTTTATGAAAAGCAATGACAGATTTTCCTTCAGACATCTTTCCTGCGACATATTCAGGAGAGCGTTTAGCGATACCAGTACCTCGTGCTTTAGCAGATTCTGCCATTTCTTCGCAGATTTCTTCTGCAAAAACACGATGTTCAGGAAGTGCAACCTGCACTATAAAATCGTTGATATTCATTAATAGTTAACGAAAAAAAATAAATATTCTGATTAATTGGTTTTGAAGAGGAACACTACCTCTAAGATTGAGTTAGATATAACTCAAATACGGGGTGTATAATTTTGCCGGCTGGTGGTTACATAAATGACAGGCTGCAAACGTTCAATATATAAACTTCTCGCAGCAATGTTTTTTGCTGTTACAATTGAAAGTTTATGTATTGTTTGCTTTATCATTTTCTGTATAAAATCCCGCTTTAATTTACTGAAGGTGTAAAGGTTTAAATAAATATTGAGTTGTGCAATACGTTTTTTGTTTTTTTACATTTAATCAACTGGTTTCCCTTCTGCTGATTAACTTTTCAAAAGTACGTTTTATTTAAAAAAACACCCAATCTGATTATTAAATCTGTGTTAATTTTTCCGTAAAACTGACATTATGCGCTAAATCGAAAATAAACGGACAAAAGATTGTTCTTAATATTCGGCTTTGCCTGAATACTTACAACAATAATGTTGCCGGATTTTAAGCGCGGCATAAATTTATTTGTAAGTTTAGCTGCCCCTGCCGCAAGGCATGTAATATAAATTGACAGCTCAAATCAAACATGAAGACAAGATCAGCTAAGCTCCATTACCTGTTAATACCAATACGTACGCTAATGAAAGTCCTGTCCCTCCTGTTAATCATAGTTTTTTCAGGATCACTGGCGGCACAGGAAATTCCGGCAGCAAGGAAAAATATAAATACGCTCACTTCTGCAATGCTTTGGGGAAGAGGATACACGAAAGATGGCATGGCCAAGGCGGGCGACTATATCAGGGAGGAGTTTAAAAAGGCGGGTCTGCAACCTATGTCGGGCAATGATTTCCGCCAGTATTTTTCTTATCCGGTGAATACTTTTCCAGGAAAAATGGAGGTAACAGTTAACGGTAAAAAGCTGGTTCCCGGTAAAGATTTTATTATCGGCCCCGCCAGTTCTGGACAAAAAAATATAGACGTGCATCCATTGCAAACAGATAGCGTGACTTTTATCGCGAAAGATCAGCGTCTTGTATTGAGTCTGGAAGAAAAACTGACCTGGTCGGTAGCGCAGAAAACGGACAACTACACTTTGCTGCAGGTCAACAAAAAATCATTGGACGGAAAACCAGAAGCGGTAGATATCAATATCGAAAATACGTTTGTCCCCGACTTCAAAACAAGTAATATCTGCGGAATAGTAAAAGGCACCAGGGTACCCGACTCACTTCTTTTAATTACTGCTCATTATGACCATCTGGGAGGAATGGGCGAACACACTTTTTTTCCTGGGGCCAATGATAATGCAAGTGGAATATCGCTCCTGCTGAGCCTGGTGAAATACTACACTGAAAACCCTCCCCCTTACAGTATAGGGTTCATCTGTTTTGCAGGTGAAGAAGCAGGATTGCTCGGCTCAGCTTATTTTACTGAACATCCTTTAATCACACTTGACAAGATAAAATTCCTGATCAACATAGATATGGTCGGTACCGGAGAAAGGGGGATTACTGTAGTTAACGCAACATTACATCCCAAAGAATTTACACTGTTAAACCAAATCAATGATCAAAAAAAATACCTTTCCAAAATTAACTCAAGGGGCAAGGCAGCAAATAGCGATCATTATTATTTCACTGAAAAGGGTGTTCCTGCGTTTTTTATCTATACCCAGGGAGGGATTAGCGCCTATCACGATGTCTATGATTTGCCAGCTACGCTACCCCTCACCGAATTCACTGATCTCCGTCATTTGTTCATTGATTTTAATGCGCAGATGATGAAGTAATATCTATTTTCTGTCATTTATCATTTTGAGCAATCATACCATCGAACAATTTGCCGGCACTGTCGTTTATTTGTACAAACATTCAATAGTAAAAATAGTAGCTATGTCATTATTATTCTCTCCCATAAATATAAAAAACCTGAATTTAAAAAACAGGATCGTTGTGTCTCCAATGTGCCAGTATTCGGCCGTAGACGGTGTTGCTAACGACTGGCACCTGGTACATTTAGGCAGCCGCGCAGTAGGCGGTGCAGCACTGATTATCCAGGAGGCAACTTCAGTATCACCAGAAGGAAGAATTTCATCGGGAGACCTTGGCATCTGGTCTGATGAGCAGGTCCCTTTCCTGAAACGGATCAATCAATTCATTGTACAAAACGGCTCAATCCCGGGCATCCAGTTGGCACACGCAGGTAGAAAAGCAAGTTTTGATGTACCATGGAAGGGCAGCAAGCAGGTTACCGCAGCGAATGGCGGATGGGAAACGGTTGCACCAAGTGCTATTTCATATAATGATGGGGATGAAAAGCCTGCGGCGTTAACTACCGAAGGTATTGAGAAAGTAAAAGCAGATTTTAAAGCTGCAACTCTGCGTGTTATTGAAGCTGGTTATCAGGTTATCGAAATCCATGCGGCGCATGGTTATCTTTTCCACCAGTTTTTATCTCCGCTGAGCAATTTACGTACAGATGAATATGGTGGCAGCTTTGAAAACAGGATACGACTATTACTGGAAGTAACAGCAATTATCAAAGAGGTATGGCCGGCGGACAAAGCTTTGTTTGTACGTATTTCTGCTACAGATTGGGCAGAAGGCGGATGGTCACCAGAAGAATCTGTGAAATTAGCAGCTATCCTTAAAGATAACGGGGTGGATTTGATCGATTGTTCTTCTGGCGGTAACGTTCCGTATCAGGTAATCCCTGTTGGACCGGGTTACCAGGTACAATTTGCAGAAGCAATTAAAAAAGAAGCGAACATATTAACTGGTGCTGTAGGATTAATCACTGAAGCGCAGCAAGCTGAAGATATCCTTCAGGAAGGCCAGGCCGATTTAATTTTTATGGCCAGAGAACTTTTAAAAGATGCTTACTTCCCGATCCACGCAGCATTGGAATTAAAAGAAGACCTTAAATGGGCTGAACAATATGAGAGAGCTAAACCAAGAAAAAAAGTCTAGTCTTATATTAATTTCAATCTTTAAACCATTTTGTCTTAATTTCGTTCTTCATTAAAAAACTAAGATTATGTTCGATAAATTGATGGCTGCTCAGCAAAAAGCTGAAGAAATAAAAAAACGTTTAGATACAGTTTCTGTATTTGCAGAAGTTGAGGGTGGTGCGATCAAAATCACTTCTACAGCAAATAAAGCGATCACTGCGATAGAGATCAATGAAGACTTCTTTAAAGGGGCCGATAAAGAAGAGCTGGAAGAATTGTTGTTAACCGCGATAAATAAGGTACTGCAACAGGCAGAAACTGTAAGCTCAAATGAAATGCAGGCTGCTACTCAAGATATGCTTGGTGGTTTAGGCGGCATGTTCGGCCAATAATATTAAAACACATACAAGATGAAATATACTTATTACGGACAGTCTTGCTTTCTTTTGGAAGCAGATGGAAAAAAGTTCCTTTTCGATCCTTTTATTACCCATAACCCATTGGCCAAAGACATCGATGTTTCAGCAATCGAAGCAGATTATATTTTGGTAAGCCATGGTCATGGAGACCACGTTGCAGATCTTGAATTGTTAGGCAAACAAACTGGTGCAGTGATCATTGCTATGCCAGAAGTTGCAGGATGGGCAGAAAAACAAGGTTTAACCAATATTCATCAAATGAATTACGGTACTACCAACTTTGATTTCGGAAAATTACGTATGGTTTGGGCTACACATTCCAGCTCAATGCCTGATGGAAGCTATGGTGGTAACCCTGCTGGTTTTGTATTGGAAATTGAAGGAAAAACTATCTATTTCGCAGGTGATACATCATTGAATATGGATATGAAGTTGTTAGCAGAGCTATATGCCAAAATTGATTATGCGATCCTTCCAATTGGTGGTAATTATACAATGGATCCTGATGACGCATTAATTGCGGCCAAATTTGTTGGTGCCGACCGTATTATTGGTGTGCATTACAATACCTTTCCTGCAATTACAATCGATACAGAACTAGCGGTTGCTAAATTCGAGAGAGAAAACAAAACGTTGCTTTTACCGGCTATCGGTGAGACTATAGAATTGTAATTATAAATTGAAAAGAAGAAGGCCCTGAATTCGTGAATTCAGGGCCTTCTTCTTTAATGTGCTTCCAGCCAGGTATTTCCCTCGCCAATCTCCACCTCAATAGGAACCGTGGTTTTGATCGCGGTTTTCATCCTGTGGCTGATTATTTTTTTCATCGCTTCCACTTCCGACTTCAATACGTCGAACACCAACTCATCATGTACCTGCATGGTCATTTTAGACTGCAGCTGCTGATCTTTGATATCCTGGTGGATATTGATCATCGCAATCTTGATCATATCTGCCGCAGAACCCTGTATAGGTGCGTTGATCGCATTTCGTTCTGCAAATCCACGAACCGTCTGGTTTGCAGAATTGATATCCCTCAAATACCGTCTCCTGCCCATGATCGTTTCTACAAATCCATTCTCCCTGGCAAAGTTCATCGTGTCTGTCATGTACCTTTTGATACCAGGGTATTGCGTAAAGTATTGCTCAATAATTTCTGCAGCTTCTTTTCTCGGAATGCCGAGGTTCTGGGATAAGCCAAAAGCGGACTGTCCGTAGATAATGCCGAAGTTTACTGCTTTTGCGTTTCGGCGTTGTGTAGAATCCACTTCTTCAATAGTAATTCCATAAACCTTAGCGGCAGTTGCCGTATGAATATCAATACCATTATTAAAAGCTTCCAGCATATTTTCTTCCTTGCTGATATCTGCGATAATCCTCAATTCTATCTGCGAATAATCCGCAGAAAGCAATACATGGTTCTCGTCTCTTGGAATAAAAGCCTTACGCACTTCTCTTCCGCGTTCTGTACGAATAGGGATATTCTGCAGATTGGGGTTATTGGAACTTAGTCGTCCGGTAGCCGCTACCGCCTGGTTATAGCTTGTGTGTACCCGTCCTGTTTTAGGATTAACCAGCAATGGCAGCGCGTCTACATAAGTAGATTTTAACTTCTGCAATTGGCGGAAATCCAAAATATCTTTAACAATATCACTTTTATGCGCCAGGGCCGATAACACGTCTTCTCCCGTTTGATACTGCCCTGTTTTAGTTTTCTTCGCTTTAGGATCAAGCTGCAATTTGTCAAAAAGCACCTCTCCCAGTTGTTTTGGTGAAGCAAGGTTAAACACCACCCCCGATTTATCAAAAACGCTTTGTTCAAATCTTCTGATATCTATCTCCAGCTCTTTGGAATAGTTGATCAGCGTTTCCATATCTATTCTAACGCCTTCTTTCTCAATATCAGCAAGTACATAGACCAATGGGTTTTCTATCGTGGTAACCAGTTCTTCTGCATTCAGGTCCTTTAGTATCGGCCTGAAGACATTGGCCAGCTGTAAGGTGACATCCGCATCTTCAGCAGCATAATCTACCACCGTTTCAACAGGGACATCACGCATTGTTCCCTGATTTTTTCCTTTCGGCCCGATCAGCGTAGTAATGGATATTGGCGTATAACCCAGATAATTTTCTGACAATACATCCATATTATGACGCGTATCCGGATCGATCAGGTAATGGGCAAGCATAGTATCAAAAAGTTTTCCTTCTACCTGTACATTGTACCATTTCAATACTAAAATATCATACTTGATATTCTGCCCGATCTTACCAATGTTTTTATTTTCCAATACCGGCCTGAACTCGTCTACTATAACCTGTGCCTCTGCCTGGTCGGCCGAAACAGGGATATACCAGCCCTGCCCCGGTATGATAGCAAATGAAAGGCCCACCAGCTCAGCAATATTCGCATCGGTTCCCGTTGTTTCTGTATCAAATGAAATGCTTTCCTGCTGCAATAAAAGAGCGATCAGCGTAGCACGCTTTTCAGCAGTGTCCACCAATATATAATCCGGATTGGTATCCGCTATAGTTTTACCTACCGGCGGCTGATCGAATAAATTCGGGAGCTGGTCAAATGTTTTTGTTTTAGCCACAGGCTGATCAACTGAATTGCCAAACAGGTCCTGCTGCTGTGATCCGCTTCCTTTTGCATCCCCGATATTAAATCCATCCCCAAAAACCCTGCGGCCCAGTGTACGGAATTCCAGTTCAGCAAATAGTGGTTCCAGCAATTCACGGCTGGGTTCTTCTAAAAGCAATGACTGTTCATCGAATTCTACCGGTACATCCAGAATAATGGTGGCCAGTTTTTTAGAAATCAGTCCCTGATCTGCGAAGTTCTCTACGTTTTCACGCTGTTTACCTTTCAACTCATGAGCGTTCGCAATGATATTCTCCATAGAACCATATTGCCTGATCAGGGATTTGGCAGTTTTTTCTCCTATGCCCGGAATACCAGGAATATTATCTACAGCATCTCCCCATAAGCCAAGGATATCGATTACCTGTAATACATTTTCTATATCCCATTTTGCCAGCACTTCAGGAACACCCATAATTTCCATTTCATTACCCATTCTTGCGGGTTTATAAATAAAAATATTTTCAGATACCAGTTGTGCAAAATCTTTATCAGGCGTCATGCAGAAGACAGTAAAACCTGCTTTTTCGGCTTCTTTTGCGAGTGTGCCGATGATATCATCAGCCTCAAACCCGTCTTTGGTGATCACCGGGATATTAAACCCTTCAATCAGTTTAAAAATATATGGCAGTGCGGCAGAAAGATCTTCCGGCATTGCTTGCCTGTGTGCTTTGTAGGCTACGTAGTCTGTATGTCTTTCTGTAGGGGCTTCTGTATCAAAAACTACGGCGATATGGCTGGGCTGTTCCTTTTTAAGGATCTCCATTAACGTATTGGCAAAGCCCATTACTGCAGAAGTATTGATACCTGTAGAAGTAAATCTAGGGCTTTTACTTAATGCAAAATGCGCTCTGTATATCAGCGCCATTCCGTCGAGCAGGAAAAGTTTTTTCATCTGGATATATTTGTTGTTTATCTGTTATGCAGCTATCATAAACATATTTTCACAAGTGTTTTTGCTTGTGTTAAGAGCCTGTAAAAGCTCGGCTCATTACTGTTGTAAGGGCTATGCTGATGATGCTTTTCATTACCCTGCCAAAGTTAACATCTGAAGGTTATGAAACCTAATCTGTGTGAATCTTTAAGACCTGAAAAGCAAGAGGGCTGTCAGCGATAAATTATACAGTGCATGTAAGGCAATGGAATACTTTAAGCCATAGTTCATCCTGGCATACCCGAGCACAAGACCTATCGCCAGCTGTGGTAAAGTATATATTATCCCCAAAGGAAGCAGGTTGATGCCTTTTTCGAAGTTACCAAGGTGCACTAATGCAAAAGCTATCGCTGTAAAATGGAAATACCATGGAAAAACCTTAGTCCAGAAATTATACTTCCGTGTTATACTCCCAGCAAGGGTAAAACGATAAATTATAAAGAGGACAGTAAAAATAAAAGGGGTAACCAGGAAGGCCCAGTAGGTTTTGGTGAGGGCGACTAAAATGATCCCGAAAACGAAGGAGACAAATAAAATACCACCGGAAAACCTGCGCAGTTGCGCCCTGAATATAGTTTCTTCAATCAGCGGGGCAAAGATTACCGCGCCAAAAAAGAAGGCCGTCTGTGACATCTTTTGCTGATCAATCAAAGATGGGCCCGGACCGGGGATAAGTCCCGATTGCACGAGTATGCCCGAAAGCATTCCGGCACCGATGCCTGCGCATAAACAGATCGCCGCAAGCCTGAACAGCAACAGCCATGGCCTGTCTGCCTTTTTTGGAATACTGACCAGATACGGCATGCTTAAATAAGCTTTAATGTCATTGATCAGTTCGGTCATCTGTTAACGGGCTATGCAACCAATAATATGATCATTAACCATCCCTGTGGCCTGCATAAAGGCATAACAAATCGTAGTACCAAAAAACTTAAATCCTCTTTTTTTCATATCCTTGCTGATTGCATCAGATATCTCCGTTCTTGCAGGAATACCGCCCATGCTTTTAAAATCATTGACAATAGGGCTGCCATCGGGCATAAACCCCCAGATATAACTGGAAAAAGAACCAAACTCCTCCTGGATACCAATAAAAAGCCTGGCGTTATTGATAACCGAATTTACCTTTAGCTTATTCCTGATGATCCCGGAATCGTTCATTAAACGTTCAGTATCAACCTCAGTAAAGGCGGCCACTTTCTCTACATCAAAGTCTGCAAAGGCTTTTCTATACCCTTCGCGCCTGCGTAAAATAGTAATCCAGCTTAAGCCAGCCTGTGCACCTTCGAGAATCAGGAATTCAAAAAGGATTTTATCATCGTCAACAGGTTTGCCCCATTCCTCATCATGATATTTTATATATAAAGGATCATTTCCACACCAGTGACAACGGATTAAGTTTGTTTCCATCACTATTACAGACTTAACTCGTCCCAGTACTCAACAGCACGGCGGTAATGCGGGATCACAATAGAGCCACCAACCAGATTGGCAATCATAAACACTTCATTGATCTCGGCATTTGTAACCCCTTCATCAAAACATTTTTCCAGGTGATACTTGATACAATCATCGCAACGCAAAACCATAGAAGCAACCAGGCCCATCATTTCCTTGCTTTTTACATCGAGTGCACCTTCCGCATAGGTAGTGGTGTCGAGTGCAAAGAAACGTTTGATATTGGTATTGGCTGTTTCCATTATTCTATCGTTCATTTTTGTCCGATAGTCATTAAATTCTTCTACTAATTTTCCCATGTGTATGTGATATTGTTATGGTTATAACTCTATTGCAGGATCCCAGAAACGGACCTTAAAATCTTTGACCTGGTCATTCTCAACCTTTACCCCCTCGTTTTCGAGCAGTTCCTGCATCAGCTCCGGCGGCGAAAAGTGAAACCTTCCGGTTAAAAGCCCCTTATGGTTTACCACGCGGTGTGCCGGTACCGGCGGATGCATTCCATGTGCATTGTTCATCGCATAACCAACCATCCGTGAAGATTTCCCTGCACCAATGGCTTTAGCGATCGCTCCATAAGAAGTTACCCTTCCTTTTGGAATTAGCTTAACTACTTCAAAAACCTGCTCATAAAACGACTGTTCCATTATTCCAGTGAGAATTGTATATAATTGATGTTTTTATCCTGTTTCAAATATATCCTTTCGTAATGTGTTTTGATCTTTAAGACATCATCATAAAGTTCAGACGTATAGAGGTGGTCTGTTTTTTTATGGCAAACCAAATTCAGCTCTTCTACTTTTTCGACAGTATAGGCATATAACCCATCGTTATCAGTCTTCAGGTTGATCTTGCCACCCGGCTTTAAGAAAGTTTTGTATTTATTTAAGAATCCCGGAAAGGTCAGCCTTTTCTTTTCCCTGCTATCCTGCGGCTGCGGATCGGGGAAAGTAATCCATATCTCATCCACTTCAGCCTCCCCAAAGTAATCCATGATATCTTCAATCTGTATCCTTAAAAAGGCCAGGTTTTCAATATTTTCATCTACTCCTGTCCTCGCCCCTCTCCAGATCCTGTTGCCTTTTAAGTCAATACCGATAAAATTCTTTTCCGGGAAGAATTTTGCCATATTCACTGAATATTCTCCTTTACCACAAGCCAGCTCTAATACGACCGGATTGTTATTCTTAAAATGCTGTATTGCCCACTTGCCTTGCAGATCTTTACCTTCTTCCATCTGATAGACGTTGTGAAAGGTATCTATTTCGGCAAATTTCCTTAACTTATCTTTACCCACTGTTATTTTTTTATGCAAAAATACAATTTAATCTTCTCTTAGTTATGCTGGTTTCTAATTCGTATTTTTGTGTCGAATTTAAAACTACGACAACTTGGAAAAAAGCGCAAAAATTTATGTAGCAGGACACCGCGGAATGGTTGGGTCGGCCATTTACCGCAAATTGGTCAAAGAAGGATACTCTAATCTGATCACCAGGACTTCAGCAGAATTAGACTTGCGTGACCAGCAGGCTGTGGCTGATTTTTTCAGTCTCGAAAAACCTGATTATGTATTTCTGGCAGCAGCTAAAGTTGGCGGTATTATAGCCAACAATACCTATAGAGCGGATTTCCTATATGAGAACTTAGCTATTCAGAATAACGTAATCCACCAGGCATATGCCAATGACGTTACAAAACTGATGTTCCTGGGTTCCAGCTGTATCTATCCAAAACTCGCTCCGCAGCCCCTTAAAGAAGAATATCTGCTTACCGGACTGCTGGAAGAAACCAATGAACCTTATGCGATCGCAAAAATCGCAGGTATCAAAATGTGTGATGCTTACCGCGATCAGTATAACTGCAATTTTATCTCTGTAATGCCGACCAATCTATATGGCTACAATGATAATTACCATCCTCAAAATTCTCATGTATTGCCAGCACTGATCCGCAAGTTTCACGAGGCAAAAATAAATAATACGCCCGAAGTTGTAATCTGGGGTTCTGGATCACCAATGCGTGAGTTCCTGTTTGCAGATGACCTGGCTGATGCCTGCTACTTCTTAATGGAAAGCTATAATGAGCCTAACCTGATCAATATCGGCACCGGTGAAGACCTGACTATCAAAGATCTTGCATTGCTCCTTAAAAAAGTAATCGGTTTTGAAGGGGAACTTACTTTTGACAGTACTAAGCCTGATGGTACGCCACGCAAACTGATGGATGTTTCAAAACTGCACCAATTAGGCTGGAAACACCAGATTGAACTGGAAGAAGGCGTAAAACTAGCTTACCAGGATTTTTTAGAAAAACACATTTAAACCACAAATGTTAATAGCTAAAGTTTATATCTTTGATCAAAAGAAATAAACTTTAGCTATATATGACTTTAGTACAGCTTGAATACATTGTTGCCGTAGATACCTACAGAAGCTTCGTTGGTGCGGCAGAAAAATGCTTCGTCACACAGCCCACACTCAGCATGCAAATCCAGAAACTGGAAGAAATGCTCAACGTAAAAATATTTGACCGAAGCAAACAACCGGTAATCCCTACCGAAATAGGTTCACAAATCATAGAGCAGGCCCGTCTTGTTTTACAGGAAGGCCACAAGATCAAAGAAATCATCAGCAGCCAGCAGCAGGACATCGTCGGCGAATTAAAAGTGGGAATTATTCCTACCGTAGCACCTTATCTCCTGCCACAGGTAATTGCTGCCATGATGGAGAAATTTCCTGATCTCAAACTGCTCATCTGGGAATATACCACCGAAGATATTATCCACCATCTAAAAACCGGCGTACTGGACTGCGGTATACTGGCTACTCCCCTTGCTGATAATGCCATTACCGAAATCCCGATGTACTACGAGAATTTCGTTACTTATATCAGCAAAAACAGCAAACTCTTCAAGAAAAAAAATATAGACGCAAATGACCTCGAAGATGAAAACATCTGGTTGCTTAACGAAGGCCACTGCATGCGCTCACAGGTACTGAACATTTGCAGGTCTACTAAAGACAGCCGCCTGCAAGGCCTCACTTATAATACCGGCAGCGTAGAAACCCTCATTAGAATGGTTGATATGAACAACGGAGCGACCTTACTTCCTGAACTTGCCCTGGTAGACCTCAACCCAAAACAACTCAGCAAAGTCCGCACGTTTAAGTCACCGGAACCCGTGCGTGAGATCAGCCTTGTTACGCATAAAAATTACATCAAAAAAAGAATGCTGAACGCCTTCATGGAAGAGATCCTGAACGTGATCCCAAAGGCAATGAAGCAGAAAAAGAAAAAAGACATTGTCGGAATATAATACCTTTTTAAAAAAAGCAACCCCTGGTTTCTGCGCCATCTCTGTACAAAAGAGAAATACATATCAGAAACCAGGGGTTACTTTTTTAAGCAGAACTGCTTAAGAAATCCCTCTTAACCTTGTGCTTTTTTAAAACGCTCAGCAACTGCATCCCAGTTAACTACATTCCAGAATGCTGCAATATAATCAGGACGTTTGTTCTGGTATTTTAAGTAGTAAGCATGTTCCCATACATCCATCCCTAAGATTGGCGTACCTTTAACCTCAGCAACATCCATTAAAGGATTATCCTGGTTAGGAGTAGAAGAAACAACTAATTTATGATCAGCGCCAACGCTTAACCAGGCCCATCCAGAACCAAAACGTGTAGCACCAGCCTCAGCGAATTTAGTTTTGAAATCAGCGAAAGAACCGAAAGCAGCTTTGATCGCTTCAGCTAACTCACCTGTAGGCTCACCACCTTTATTGTGACCTAAAACTTCCCAGAATAGGGAGTGGTTATAATGACCACCGCCATTATTTCTTACTGCTGGTGGGAATTTAGAAATGTTTTTAACGATATCTTCGATGCTATGTGTAGCCTCTGGTTTACCTTCTAAAGCTTTATTTAAGTTAGTAACGTAAGCCTGGTGATGTTTATCATGGTGAATTTCCATGGTTAATTTATCGATATGCGGTTCTAGTGCATCTGTTGCGTAAGGTAACGCAGGTAATTCAAAAGCCATATTATTCTATTTTTAAGTTTAAAATTTTATTCTTCTACAAAGATAACATTCAAGGTTAAGTTTTGTTCAACTGGGTGTCAAATTTACCCTCTCTTATCCTGAAAGAAACGTTTCATCAGCGCCGCGCATTCTTCTGCAAGCACCCCGCTTTCCATAACTGTCTTCGGATGAAGTAAGTTACTGCTTTTAGTGGTAAACCCGCGTTTTTCTTCTCTGGCGCCAAATACCAGGCGCCCAATCTGTGTCCAGTATGCGGCCCCTGCACACATTACGCAGGGTTCTATTGTTACATATAAAGTACATTCTTTCAGGTATTTTCCGCCCAAAGTCTGACTTGCTGCGGTAAAAGCCTGCATTTCCGCATGGGCCGTAACATCGTTCAGCTGTTCGGTCAGGTTATATCCGCGCCCTACAATCCTGCCTTTGCAAACCACGATCGCACCTATAGGAATCTCTTCTGCTTCAAAAGCTTTTTCAGCTTCCTGCAGTGCAATACGCATAAAATATTCGTCTTCCCTAACCGGACCTTTCTCTTCTGAAAAATTATAATAACTCATTTACATCATTTTACTGCCGTTGGGCACTTTACCCTTCAGTGTTGTTAATACAATATTACCATGTTCATCCGAAAAACCTGTTACCAGGAACTCCGACATGAATTTACCAATCTGTTTTTTAGGGAAATTGGTGACCCCGATAATTTGCTGCCCCACCAGCTCTTCTTTTGTATAATGTGCGGTGATCTGTGCACTGCTCATTTTTATTCCATAATCCCCAAAATCTACCTTCACTTTATAGGCTGGTTTTCTCGCTTCCGGAAAATCAAATACCTCTAAAATCGTCCCGGCCCTTAATTGTACCTTTTCAAAGTCACTCCAGTTAATCTCGTCCATATCTAAATTGTAATGCAATAAAATTACGAATCTTAAGCATATAAATGCCCTCTATTGGCTATTGCTTTTTATTACCTTTGCAGCATGATCGATGTTATTCTTAAAAAAGGCAAAGAAAAGGCCGCACTGCAAAGACACCCCTGGATATTTTCAGGCGCAATAGATAAAGTAAAAGGAGCACCTGAAAATGGAGAAATTGTAAAAGTCTTTGGAGCCGACAAATCTTTTCTGGCCTATGGATATTATAACAGTCAGTCGAGAGTTGCCGTAAGGTTACTGGAATGGGATGAAGAAACTGCGATTGACAAAGACTGGTACCAGCAAAAATTAAGAAATGCGATTGCATCCCGTTCACATGTACTAAATAATGAAGATACCAATACCTGCCGTTTAGTATTCAGTGAAGCGGATTATCTTCCGGGACTGATCGTTGACAAGTATGCGGATTTCCTTTCTTTACAGATCTTAAGTGCCGGTATAGAAAATGTAAAGGCAGACATTATCGATATTTTGAGGGCAGAACTTAACCCTACAGGAATATTTGATAAGAGCGATGCAAACGCACGTACACATGAAAACCTGGAAGTTTCACAGGGACTGCTTTGGGGCGAAAACCCACCAGAGTTTATCGAGGTAAAAGAGAACGGTATGCGTTACCATATTAATATCGCAGACGGACAAAAATCAGGGTTTTATTGCGATCAGCGTGACAACCGCGAAATTCTTGCTGCATATACTAAAGATAAGGAAGTGCTCGATTGTTTCTGTTATAGCGGCGGGTTCACTTTAAACAGCTTAAAACATGGTGCAAAACACGTGACCAGCGTAGACAGCTCTGCATTAGCGATAGAAACTTTAAAACATAACCTGGGGCTGAACGGTTTTACGGAAGATCAGCAAACCAGCATCCAGTCTGATGTCAATAAACAGCTTCGCGCTTTTAAAGAAGAAGGCAGAACATTTGATGTAATCATTCTTGATCCGCCAAAATATGCACCTTCAAGATCAGCGCTGGACAGAGCGGCAAGGGCTTATAAAGATTTAAACCGTTTGGGCATGTTGTTACTGAACCCGGGTGGTATCCTGGCTACGTATTCTTGCTCGGGGGCGGTCGACCTCGAAACGTTCAAACAAATCACTGCATGGGCTGCACTTGATGCAGGAAAAGAAGTGCAGGTGATTAAACAGTTCCATCAGCCGGAAGATCACCCGGTAAGGATTTCTTTCCCTGAAGGAGAATATTTAAAAGGATTGTTAGTGAGAGTGCTATAAATGCACTCTTAACAGGAATACAATGGTACAGGGCAAACAAATCAACGATTTATTTGTAAATTATACATCAAACGTTAATACTTTCAGATGCTCATTGTACAAAACATTAGATTAAGCCGGATCCTAAGAAACACCTGGCAGGTAGATATCATCATGATTGTGTCCTGCACAGCAGCCTACCTGATCAGGGAATTTTTAATTAAACACCATTTTGAAATCCCCGCAATCATCCCCACAGTGCTGGGTACAGCGATTGCTTTTTTTGTCGGTTTTAACAATAACCAGTCGTATGACAGGTGGTGGGAAGCCCGTAAAATATGGGGTGCGTTGGTAAATGATTCCAGGTCATGGGCAAGAAGTATAATCTCTTACCTCCCCGCAGATGACATCAATCAGGACTCCAAAGTAATCAAGGACAGGATGGTGAGGCGTCATATCGCTTTTCTTTATGCACTGAAAGCCAGCTTAAGGGGTGCAGTAGATGAAACCTACAGCCAATACCTTAATCCCGAAGATGTCCAGGAAATCAGTAAACATACCAATGTTCCTAATGCTATATTAACCTTGCAATCAAAGGCACTGCAGCAGTTAAGCAATGCAGGGTTAATAGATGGTTTCCGTTTTATGGAGATGAACCAGTTACTGGTAAAATTTTCTGACGAAATGGGAATGGCTGAACGTATAAAGAACACCATATTCCCAACCACCTATAACTATTTCACCAAGGTATTTATCTGGCTTTTTGTTGTTTCCTTAACTTTGGTTATCAGCCAGAGCGCCGGCGTATGGTCTATTTTTCTGGGCTGGCTGGTAGGTTTTGTATACGTTTCTACGCAGATTAACGGAATGAGCCTTGTTAATCCTTTTGAGAACAATTCATCAGCTATACCACTTAACCAGATCACCAGGACAATCGAAATCAACCTGCTCGAAATGATCGGTGCAGATAAAATCCCTAAACCGGTAAAACCTATCAACGAAGAATATGTCCTGTAGACCTATTCTTCCTCTTTAAAATATACTTTATAATAGTTCATCGATTTATCCTCATCAAATCCCTTTTCGATCAGTTCTTTATCTCCGTGGATATAGATGTGGAAGTTTTTATCCAGTTTCAGCACGCTTTTAAACGCTCGTGACTGCTTTTTAACAGCTGCACCTGAGATATCAAAGCTATCTGCTATAGGGGTCTCAAACTCCTCTTCATAGCTTTTTTTATATTTTTTAAAAGATTCGATCCCCTCTTTGTTTCCGATTACTTCTTCAGAGAACTCATCTATGTCAAAGCTCTCTTTCTCCTTAAAATATTTCATAGAGCGGTTCAGCAAGTCGATCTTATCTGCTTTGGTAATATCGTATTCCTGATCAAGTTTGTCAGTCACAAAACTTTTGTAAACACCAAGAACGTTATTGGTTTGGTTATAATTATCATTTCTCACTTTCAGCTTTAGAAATTCGTCTTTCCAGTAAACTGCTTCTGTGCTTTTATTGGTCTGATCAATTACCGCCACTTTATACCCTTCTTCTTTTTCTGTATTAAAAATGATGCAGCCCTTATCCAGTTTGTTGATATTGATTGCATCTTCTTCGTAGCTTACCGCAAAGCCTGCCTGTTCCGGGTAAACTTTTAAATAGGTTTCCTTTGTTTCTGATTTAAAGATCCCGATGGCATCGTGCAGCTCCCCCTCAATCTGCACATTTTCAAAATAAGCCACATAGAGTTCTCCCGCTTTAATTTTCGGGTGGCTAGAGATCTCATAGAGGTATTTTGCTAACTGCTCACTGTTTTTATGGAAATTCTGGCCATCTTCAAATACCTGTGATATAAAGTGGTAAACCTCGTTCAGGTTAAGGTCGTCATTGGGATGGGTAAATCGGTAGATCTCATTTACTTTTTCATACGGGCTCAGAAAGTATTTGATCAGCAGATTTTTCAGTTGTTCATCCTGTATCTGTAGTGACGCTTCTGATAATACATAAAACTCATCCTGTGCTTTGTTACCGATCCTATGTATAGAAAGTTCTGCCAGTGAGGCTTCGAAAGAAGTGATCATATCCGCTGTTGTTTTTTAATTGTTAAGGGGCTCAAAAATACTTTTAGTAATTGACTCCCTCAAACAAATCGCGAATTTAGCTCTTTATACTTTTTCTTCTTTTGCGTTATTTTTAAGTTGAATCGGTTTCCCGCTGTTCTTTTTCATCTTTAAGTTCAGCATCTCTACTAAAATAGAGAATGCCATTGCAAAATAGATATATCCTTTCGGAATATGCTGATCAAGACCTTCAGCCAGCAGGGAAACACCAATCAGCAGCAGAAATGACAGTGCCAGCATTTTCACCGTAGGGTGGTTATTTACAAAACCACTGATCGCATTTGCAGAAATCATCATAATGATTACGGCAATAATTACCGCAGCAATCATCACTTCAACATGTTCTGCCATGCCAATGGCAGTTATTACAGAATCCAGCGAAAAAACAATATCCAGCACCAGGATCTGGGCAATCACCCCTGCAAAAGAATGCGCCTTTGTTTTGCCTTCTTCATCTTCTTCACCTTCCAGCTTAAGGTGGATCTCATGAGTACTTTTATAAATCAGGAACAACCCTCCAAAAATCAGGATCAGGTCGCGCCCCGAAATAGCCAGTTTTTCCAGCCATTCTTTATTATCCAGGCTAATCCACTCCCCGATATTAAATAACGGCGAGGTCAGGCTCATTACCCAGCTTAAAGACAACAGCAATAATACCCTTGTAATCATTGCCAATCCCAAACCCAGTTTCCTGGCTTTTTCCTGTTGGTTTGCAGGCAATTTGCCCGAAAGGATAGAAATAAAAACAATGTTATCTATCCCCAGTACAATCTCCAAAAGAGTCAGGGTTAAAAGGGAAATCCATGCTTCCGGGGTAGTGAAAAATTCCATATATTGATTATCTTGCTAAAAGGACCGTTTATAAAAATACGCAAAAAAAATGCTTGCTGAATAAATCAACAAGCATTTTTCCATATAGTTTTTTAGAAAGGCTATTTAAAAGTTATTGAGCCATAACTGGTTCTGACTTTAACCGCTGAACCACCGCCATTTCCAATTTTACCCGTATAATCTTTAGTAGAAGACCCTCTCTCTTCATCATCATCAGTTTCTAATCTTGCTTTAACATTATCTCCGTATTTGAAGCCTCCATAACTTTTGTGCACACTGAAATCCGCATTAAAGCCATTTGCAAAACCAACGTTCAGGTTGGCATAAGAGCCTGTAATATTGAGGCTGCGGCAACCAATACCAACTTCGCCCAGGTTAAAGGTATTGTAAGACATAGTAAAATCACCATCGCCCCTTAAAGAAGCGATTGTTGCATTTGCATACTGCGCTGTAAGCGCAAGTTTACCTACAGTGCCGATATCAATCGAATTATATTGCTGTTTAATAGTCGCGTTTCCCCTGATAGTAGTAATGTTAACGTTCGCATACTGAGCAGAAAGCTCAAGGTTGTTTACAGATCCTATCCTCAGCCCTGATCCGTATTGCTGCTTGATCACGGCATTCCCCCTGATCGCAGTGATATTGACCCCTGCGTATTGAGCCGTCAGGTTAAGTTCACCTGCGGTACCAATAGTGAGGCCCGATCCGTATTGCTGCTTGATCGTTGCCTTGTTTACTTCTTCGATGGTGGTTTTACCATATTGTACAGTGATGTAATTGTTATCATCAGCCAGTTTCCCGGCTACAAAATTACCGTATTGCACTTTGGCCGAAAGCGCTCCGGAAAAATCTCCCAGATCGACATTACCAAACTGCTGAGATAAGGTAAGCGCATTTGCGGCCGGTATGTAAACCACATAATTAACTTTTATTTCTCTCTTTTTGTTGCGGCCCGACCACCTGTTTTCACGGTCGATCTCAGTTTTACAAGAGATCAGGTCGCCTGTTTTGCCTGCATCAATCTGTACCTGGTCTATTAATTCCTGCGCTTCTTTATCATTATTGCTGTAAGCACTGATAGCGATATCGATCTTTACTTCTTTCCTGTCCCAGATTTTGATGTTCATAAACCCAAACTGGTTGCTGAGGCTGATTTTATCTGTACGGTCGGCCGCAAACGTCCTGCTGAAATTTTTTGTCCGTACCGGGTCACCATCCTGCGAAACTCCCGCATTACCCTTATCGGACATTTTATTCGCAGCGTATAAATCACTGCCATTAATAGTCTGTTCTACCGCTTGCTGTGCATAACCTGCAGCCGACATCCCAAGCATTACCCAACAAATAATTAACTTTTTCATATACTGTTCTCCTTTTTATACTGACTGACTTCACTGATAATTGACAATTGCTGACTAACCAGCTGCAGTTGAATTTCCAGGTTTTTTATGATGGCCTTTACTACCAATTGCTGGTTAGGGCTTGTTGCCAAATCTTTTCTAAGCCCCTCGTAGGTTTTGTTTAATTTTTGCAGATCGGCATCAAACTGCTGGTACAGTTCCGGATTGGATACCGCAAAAGTCTGCAGGCTATCCCTTTTTTGTTCGATCAGGCTGCAAAACCTGACCTCTTTTTTTGCATAACCCGGATTTACATCCGCTACACTCATCCTATCATCTTTCCCTGGCATCAGCGTAAAAAAGCCAACTCCCAACAAAATGACTACAGAGGCGGCAATACTGAGCCACCACCGGAGCTTAATTGGATCTTTTTTTTTCTTTTTATCCAGTTCCAGTTCAATTTTACTCCATAAATCCCGCGACGGCCTGTCCGTATCAAATTCTTTTTTGTTCTCTTTAATAAACTCATCCAATTGCTTACTCATCTCTTGCCCCTTTCTTTTCTAATAGTTGTTTTAATTTCAATTTTCCCCGCATCAGCTGCGAACGGGAGGTCACTTCCGAAATCTTCAGAATGTGGGCGATCTCTTCATGATCATATCCCTCAAAAAGATATAAAGTAAGCACCACCCTGTAACCATCTGCTAACCGTGCAACCGCCACTTTTATTTCTTCTACTTTCCATTGCAGCTCTTCATGGTAATCAGCGGTTTCTTCCGCCAGCTCTACCCCATCAAGGCTCACAAACTCGGCTTTTCTTTTTCTCAGGCAATTGATCGATTTATTAATTACGATCTTTTTCAGCCAGAGGCCAAACGTTGTATCCCCCCTAAAATCTGCTATCCTGGTAAACGCTTCCAAAAAAGCTTCCTGTAAAACATCTTCAGCTTCGTCATCGTCATTCACAATACGGAGTGCCGCACTATACATAGCACGCTCATACAACTTGTATAATTCAAATTGTGCCTTTCGGTTCCCCTTCCTGCAGCCGTTAACCAGCTCTATATTTTTGTCAATGTAAACTGCTTCCAATGTTTTCGTATTCGCTATAAATGACGTGGTGCTTTTTGAAACGTTGCATATCTGATAAAAAACTTTTGAATATACCAACCAAAATCAACAAGCATTTGAAATATATGGCTCAAAATGAATATTTTTGCGGCTTAATACGATTTAAAATGTTAAGAACAACAACTTGCGGAGCGCTGACCATTGAGAATTTAGGCGAGAACGTAATTCTGTGCGGTTGGGTACAGAAATCCAGAGACCTGGGAGGAATGACTTTTATTGACATCCGTGACCGCTATGGCATCACCCAGTTAGTTTTTAATATGGATGATAATGCCGTTTTATGCCAGGCTGCCCGCAGTTTAGGCCGCGAGTTTGTGATCAAAGCAAGCGGACTAGTTGTAGAACGTTCCAATAAAAACCTTAAAATACCAACAGGCGAAGTAGAAATAAAAATTACTACGCTCGAAATATTAAACTCATCAAAGATCCCTCCTTTCCTGATCGAAGATGAAACAGATGGCGGTGATGATCTGAGGATGAAGTACCGTTACCTGGATTTAAGAAGGAACCCTGTAAGAAATAACATGGTACTGCGTCACCGTATGGCGCAGTCTGTAAGAAGATACCTTGACGATCTTAACTTCATCGAAGTGGAAACCCCTGTCCTGATTAAATCCACACCAGAAGGCGCAAGGGACTTTGTAGTTCCAAGCAGGATGAATGCAGGTGAGTTTTATGCATTACCGCAATCACCTCAAACCTTTAAGCAATTGCTGATGGTTTCGGGATTTGACCGTTATTTTCAGATTGTAAAGTGTTTCAGGGACGAAGATCTGCGTGCAGACAGACAGCCCGAGTTTACACAGATCGATTGTGAGATGTCTTTTATTGAACAGGAAGATATTTTAAACACTTTTGAAGGGCTGATCCGTACTTTATTTAAAGAAGTTAAAAACTTTGACCTTCCGGAAGTTCCGAGAATGCAATATGCTGATGCAATGCGCTGGTACGGGTCGGATAAACCGGATACCCGCTTCGATATGCGTTTTGTAGAACTTAACGAACTGGTTAAGGGAAATAACTTCCCTGTATTTGACCAGGCAGAGTTAGTAATAGGGATCAATGCAACAGGATGCGCGCATTATACGCGTAAACAGATGGATGAGCTGACCGACTTTATTAAACGCCCGCAGATCGGCGCTACGGGGCTGATTTATGCAAGACATAATGAAGATGGTTCAATTAAATCGTCTGTTGATAAATTCTATGCAGAAGATGATCTTAAAAAATGGTCTGAAGCATTGCAATCTCAGCCGGGCGATTTGATGTTGCTGATGGCCGGAACAAAAGATAAAGTACGCAAGCAATTGAGCGAGCTTCGCCTGGAGATGGGTACAAGATTAGGGTTACGTGCAAAAGATGTATTCAGTGCGCTTTGGGTACTCGACTTTCCATTACTGGAATGGGATGAGGAATCTGAACGTTACCATGCCATGCACCACCCGTTTACCTCTCCTAAACCAGAGGATATCGCGATGCTTGATACAAACCCGGGTGAAGTTAGGGCAAATGCCTACGACATGGTGGTTAACGGAACTGAAATTGGTGGCGGATCGATCAGGATCCATGACAGGACGCTGCAGGCACTGATGTTTAAACACCTTGGTTTTTCTCCGGAAGAAGCACAGAAACAATTCGGATTTCTGATGGATGCTTTTGAATTTGGCGCACCTCCACACGGCGGTATCGCCTTCGGGTTTGACAGGCTTTGTTCCATTTTCGCAGAGCTGGATAGTATCCGTGATGTAATCGCATTCCCTAAGAACAATTCCGGAAGAGATGTGATGATCGACAGTCCTTCTACTATTGACGATAAACAGCTTAAAGAATTAAAGATAAAAACAGATCTATAGAAAAACAAAAAAGGGAAGCTAAGCTTCCCTTTTTTGTTTTTATTTAATACGTTTCGCTATCCGGCGGTATGCCATAGTCTAAAAATGCTGGTGATTTCACTTTCTTCTTTTTGGAAGTAAATAATCCTTTAACAGAGTTAAAAATCGAAGAAAGGTGTTCCGCATCCAGCGTTTTACCTACTTTGCTGGTGGCCAGCCCTACTAATGTTTTTGTTATAAAACCTGATCCCCTGAAAATCGTACTGTTCATCAGAACTGGCAAAACAAGGGACATCAGCTTACTGCTGATATTCAATTTGTCATCTGCTTTCAGCAATGAAGATGGAGTTACAAACTTTTTAATCAGGTTGCCAGGTGTAAATTGCTTTACATATACAGTGGCATCATCCTTAAGTATGGTCTCCTGCATTTTATAATCTACCTTTAAACTAATCAACTTTACGTTGAGTTCCTGCAGGTTACTAATGTTATACTTTCTGCTCATCTTCCTCGTCCTCCTCTAATTTTTTAAAATATTTTCTGATGATAAAGTTTACTATAATCTTCTCTATAAAGTTGTCTTTCGTCAGGAATACAATAACTGCCATCAGCAAATAAATCAGAGAAACGCAGCCAAAGCCAGCAGTATAACTATGGAAAATTGTAGATAAGAATAAAGCCAGGGTAACACTTCCCAAAATGAAGGCCAGCGTAAAACATATAGCTACAATTGAAGTAGTAACGATATCTGCAAATAACTTAGATCCCCTTTTGATCAGGAACAGCCGCGTATATTCTACACGGGTATCCAGGTAGGTCCTGGCCTGTCCAAATAAATCCTCCAAACTCTTTTCTTTCTTCTCTTCCATTGGTATTTTTAATCTTAGCGTTTAATTAGAATGCGCGGTTTTAATCGCCGGATCTGCTTATGCGTGCTCTACATCGTCTACAAATTCCTCTTCAGTATCCTGAAGTTTGCTCTTTACAGAACTTACAACTTTATCTTTCAGACTTGTAAGGTTATTAATCTCGTCAGCTGCCCTGTCTTTAATAGAATCACCCAGGTCTTTTAACGACTGGTTTAAACGGTCACGTGTTTCACTTCCTTTTTCAGGAGCAAACAATAAACCTAATGCTGCACCCGCAGCTAAACCTGTTAAGAGCCCAATTAATACTTTTGAATTATCATTCATGACTTTAGTTTTTATGTTTAAAAATTGATTTACAGTTATAGACAGGATATAACTTCGTTCTTGGTGTTATAACTCTTCTGCTTCAGAAATTGTTTTAATTCTTTCCAATCTTTCAGAAGCCATTGCACTGGTCTCATAAATTTTAATGAGAAGAATGAAGTAAGAGAGTAAGAGCGGTCCAAAAACGAGGCCTAATATCCCAAAAAGCGGAAGCCCTATCACAACGCCGATTACCGTAATGATAGGATGGATATTACCAACCCGTTTAGCGATGATAAACCTGATTACATTATCAATGTTAATGATCACAACAAAACCAAATACCAGCATAGCCCAGCCTGCAAAATTATTTCCATCGGCCATTTGGAGCAATGCTGCAGGCACGAAGACTACCGGGGGACCCAATATCGGAACAAATGCGATGAAGGTGGTGATCACTCCCCAGAATATCGGTCATTATACCCCAGAACCCTATAGGAAAGCGCAACCAGCGATCCTTGCACCAACGCAATAAACCCCTGCCCCAACACATTGGCATAAGTTGTATTACGCATCTCCTGTGCAAACCTGTGTGCATTTTGCGCCCGGAAAGGAGCATATTTAATTAATGCAGCTTCAAACCTCTCGTTCTTTACCAGCATAAAATAAAGAAGAAAATACATCAGGAGCAATCCTAGTACAATATTAAAAGCACCAGAGATCAGTGAAGGGAACAATTCAGTAGCCCAGGTTCCGGCCTTTCTCAATCCGTCGGTAAGAAACTGCTGCGCTTCTGCACCAACAGGCACCAGATGCCGCAGTTTTAATAAGAGATGCTGGAAATATAAATGATCATTTTGCAGATCATTGATCTTATTGATCACCAGGCTGCTCAAGGTATAAAACGGGAGCACCAGGACGATTAAAGAACCAAACAACAGTAAGATCGCAGAGATGTTTCTATTTAGTTTTTTATCTACGATCATAAACAGATAAACAGGCCTCAATATCGTATATAATACCAGCGTGCTCAGAATGGCTCCAAAAATACCCTGCAGTGAATAAGCGATCAAACAACCTAATGCTATAATGATCACAAGATTGATGGAGTTCCGCTGCTTATAGGTAAAAATGGACATTTTATCTGGTTAGGTGTCGAGATTAATCGCTTTCATTTTATTGTAAAGGGTTTTTCTGTCTATGTTTAAAATTTTGGCTGCTTTGGTTTTATTGAAATTCACTTCCCTTAAAACCTTTAATATTGCCTCATACTCCGCTTCAGAAGCAGCGTTCTTTAAATCTCGTGATTTTTCGTGGTTTTTGTGGATAGTATTTTCAATTGCTGCAACTTTTGCGTCAGTTGAGATCTCCAGCGGTAATGCTTTGAGCTGAATTTCATCTGTCTCCGTCAGCAAGGTCGCCCTTCTCACTACATTTTTAAGCTCTCTAACGTTTCCGGGCCAGTTATAGCTAAGAAAACATTCTTCAACGTCTTTAGAAAAACCCTGTACGTTTCTGCCAAGTTCTTCATTCGCAAAATCCAGAAAGGTATTCGCAAAAGTCATAATATCTTTTCCGCGCTGACTCAATGGGGGCAGGTTAATGGAAAATTCATTGAAGCGGTGGTACAGATCTTCTCTGAACCTGCCTTTTTGTATAGCGCTCGACAGGTTTTCATTCGTAGCCACAATGATCCTTACATCAAGATCAATCTCCTTGGTACTTCCGATACGCTTGATTTTACGTTCCTGAACGGTACGCAGTAAAGCTGCCTGAATTTCATAAGAAAGGTTTCCTACCTCATCCAGGAACAGCGTGCCGCCGTTTGCCATTTCAAAGTGACCGATCTTTGTATTCAACGCACCCGTAAACGAGCCTTTTTCATGTCCGAAAAATTCACTGCCAGCTAATTCTTTAGTCAAAGAACCACAATCCATCGCCACAAAAGGATTATCTCTTCTCGGGCTGTTTAAATGGATCGCTTTAGCTACGGATTCCTTTCCGGTACCACTTTCTCCAGTCAGGATCACACTGTAAGAAGTTGGTGCTACAAGTTGGATCTGCTTCAGCAGCTCTTTTGAAGCCTGGCTTTGTCCTGCAACAAAGTTCTCCATCTGGTTATATACTGGTTTAGGGGCTTTAGCCTTTTGGGTCTCCGGTCTGGAACTCTCGCTGAGCGATTCGTTTAAAGCCGTCTGGGTATCGATAGCTTTATTAATTGTATTTAAAATTTCATCAGGATAGAGCGGCTTGGTGATATAGTCATATGCACCTAGTTTGATGAGTTCTACTGCGAGTTTGATATCTGAATAACCTGTTATAATGATTACGCCGGTAAGCGGATAGCTATCTTTGATCTTGATCAGCATCTCCTTTCCGTCAGTATCTTCAAGTCTGTAATCACATAAAACAAGATCATAATGTTCCTTACTCAGATAATCCTGTGCAGAAACCCCGCTAGTTGCGGTATTTACACTAAATCCATTTCTGGTCAGGAATTTTGAAAGTAATAAACCTATGTTAACCTCGTCATCTACTATTAGTATTCTTTTCATATCTAGCCCCGAATCTTAAACTGATTCGATGATAAATATATAGAATTATTTTTTATGGGAAAAAATTTCTACAGTTTTCTGTAATTATTTCCCACGATTTGAGTCATTTGCAATAACAATTACATAACATCAACAATTAAACATCTGGCTCAAATCAATTACTTCAGGAAAGCAACACGCTATACCGGCTACCCTGATCAATTCCTAACAAATATGATATACCTTACAACAAAGGCAAATTATATATTTTACAAAGGCATCTATTTACCTTTAAAGGCAGGTTTGCGTTTTTCCAGAAAAGCCGTAGAGCCTTCTTTGAAATCAGCGGTACCAAAGCATTTTCCAAAGGCTTCGATTTCTATTTCAAATCCATTCTCTCCGTCAGATACAGCAGCGTTTACTGCAGATATTGCAGCAGCAATTGCTAAGGGTGCTCTTAATTTAATCTTGCTGATGATCTCTTCTGCTTTAGCCAGCAATTCATTTGCAGGGACTACGTAATTAACCAGGCCTATCTTCTCTGCTTTTTCTGCGGATATCATTTCGGCTGTAGTAATTATCTCTATAGCGATACCTTTACCAACCAGCCGGGTAAGTCGCTGTGTACCACCATAACCCGGTATTAAGCCAAGGCTCACTTCAGGCAAACCCATCCTGGCTGTATCTGCAGCCACACGGATATGACAGGCCATGGCCAGTTCTAATCCGCCCCCAAGGGCAAAACCATTGATTGCTGCAATAAATGGTTTGGTAGAATTTTCTATCGCATCAAAAACAGTAATCTGCCCGTTTCTCGCTAATGCCTCTCCCTGTTCTGTTGTATAAGCAGCAAACTCAGAAATATCCGCCCCGGCAACAAATGCCTTTTCTCCGGCTCCAGTTAGCAATACAGCTCTCACTTCTTCACTTTTTGTCGCAACTGCAACTACATCGGCCAGCTCAACCAGCGTATCCTTGTTTAATGCATTTAATTTATTTTCCCTGTTAATGGTAACGTAAAGTACGTTATCCCTGATTTCGGATAATAGGTTCTGGTAGTTCATAATTAAAAGTTTCTGTTTTCTGCAGCCCAGCTGCTAATGTAATTTACGATAGTCTGCATCGGGGTGCCCGGTGCAAACAATTCTCCAACCCCAATCGCTTTAAGCCTGGTAACATCTGCCTCAGGGATAATCCCCCCGCCGGTAAGCAAGACATTGGTCAGCGATTTTTGTTTCATAATTTCTATAATCCGGGGAAAGACGGTCATATGTGCGCCGGATAAAATAGAAACGCCTATTGCATCCACATCTTCCTGCAGCGCGGCATTAACAACCATCTCCGGAGTTTGCCTTAATCCGGTATAAATCACTTCCATACCTGCATCACGCAAAGAAGTAGCGATCACTTTAGCCCCCCTGTCATGTCCGTCCAGGCCAACTTTAGCCACTAAAACGCGAACAGGCCGATTTAATGTTTTGCTCATATTTTATACCGATAGTCTATCGTAAATGTAAGTAAATTAGCTCTTTTATATTAACTTTGGATATAATTTACAGTTTTTATGAGTGAGGAAAGATCATTGAACTTTATTGAAGAGATCATTGAAAACGATTTAAATAGCGGAAAATACCAGACATTAGTTACCCGTTTTCCCCCTGAACCTAATGGATATTTACATATCGGTCATGCTAAGGCAATTTGCTTAAACTTCGGATTAACCCAAAAATACGGCGGTTATACCAACCTTCGTTTTGATGACACCAACCCGGTGACCGAAAAAACGGAATATGTGGATAGCCAGCAGGAAGACATTAAATGGCTGGGTTTTGATTGGAAACACGAATTATATACCTCGGATTATTTCGATGCCCTTTATGATTTTGCGGTTTCACTGATAGAAAAAGAGCTGGCCTATGTAGATCATGGTACAGCCGATGAAATTGCTGCTTTAAAAGGCACGCCGACAGAGCCAGGTACCGACAGTCCGTACAGAAGCCGAAGCATTTCAGAAAACCTTGACCTTTTCAGCAGGATGAAAGCTGGCGAATTTGAAGACGGCGCATGTATTTTACGTGCAAAGATAGATATGAGCAGTCCCAATATGCTGATGCGCGACCCGATCATTTACCGGATTAAACACGCAGAACACCACCGTACCGGAAACAAATGGTGCATCTACCCGATGTATGATTTTGCGCACGGACAAAGTGACAGCATCGAAGAGATCACCCATTCGATCTGTACATTGGAATATGTTTCTCACCGTGAGCTATACGACTGGTTTATTGCGCAGCTCGGCATCTTCCCTTCCCATCAGTATGAATTTGCAAGGTTAAACCTTACTTATACAGTGATGAGCAAGCGTAAATTATTACAATTGGTAAATGAAGGTGTGGTGAGCGGCTGGAATGATCCGCGGATGCCTACAATCAGCGGTTTAAGAAGAAGGGGTTATACTCCGGAAAGTATCCGTGAGTTTTGCGAAAGGATCGGAATTGCAAAAAGAGAGAACCTGATAGAATTGAGTTTACTGGAATTTTGCATCCGTGAGCACCTGAATAAAATAGCAAACCGTGTAATGGCTGTGCTTGACCCGATTAAATTAATTATCACCAATTATCCGGAAGGAAAAACAGAAATCCTTATCGGCGAAAACAATCCTGAAGCAGAAGATAAAGGCGGAACGAGAGAAATACCATTCAGCAATGAGCTGTGGATTGAGCGCGAAGATTTTATGGAAGAGCCTGCAAAAAAATGGTTCCGTCTTGCTCCGGGCGCAATGGTACGCTTAAAGAATGCTTACATCGTTAAATGCGAAGATTTCAAGAAGGATGCTGAAGGAAATGTAACAGAAATACACTGTACTTATATTCCTGAGTCTAAAAGCGGTGAAGATACCAGCGAAATCCATGTGAAGGGAACAATCCATTGGGTAAGTACCGCACATGCAAAAACTGCGGAAATCAGGATCTACGATCGTTTGTTCTCAGTTGAATCTCCAGACACTGAAGAAGGTGATTTTAAAGACTACCTGAACCCTGAAAGTATCAAAGTAATCAAGGAGGCGTATATAGAGCCTTACCTCGCAACCGCGGATGTGAATTCACGTTACCAGTTTATCCGTAAAGGATATTACAGCCTGGATCAGGATTCGACACCAGATCATTTGGTATTTAACCAGACCGTAGGCTTAAAAGATGCCTGGGCGAAAGCGAAGAAATAAAATATAAAAGGCTCCTGGTTTGATTCAGGAGCCTTTTATATTTTACAAGTACTTTTTATAGAGATTAAACAGGATCATAGTGTCTGCTTGTGTAAGCACAGGCTTGATATCTGTCTGCACAAAATGTCGCTTAAATGCCGTAATTGCAGCCGGGAGGTTGCTCACGTCATAACCGATGATTCGTAATGCCGCTACAGCATCAAACGTTGACGGCGGTATTTGCAGTACAGCATCATACCATAAACCAAAACCACGCTCAGACAACTTTTTCCACGGGAATTTATTTGGGTCGATTTTGCGCTTCGGTGCAATATCTGAGTGCCCGATCACATTCGCCGCAGGGATATTATATTTTTTTGTTAGTGTTGCAATTAACGAGATAACACTGTTAATCTGCACATCAGAATAAGGCTCATTCCCGTTATTATCAATCTCAATACCCAGGGAACAAGAATTTAGATCAGTTTCATTGCCCCATTTGGCTACACCAGCATGGTTTGCTCTTAAATAATCATTTACCATATGCACAATTTTACCATCACGCCCCACTACATAATGAGCACTGGTAGCGGTAGATTTTAAGATGAATGTTTTGATTGTCTGGTCGGTAGAAGCTTGTGCTGTATGGTGCAAAATGATAAAATTAGGCTTACGGATACCAAAGTTCACTGATCCTATAAAGAACTGTGAATCCAGAGACATCAGCGGTATGGTCTGCTCCAATGGAGGTGTTGCTTTTAAAGTGTTGCCAAAAGTATTGGCCTGCTCTTTATAGACTTTATTGGTCGCTGCATATTTATTTGCTGAACAGGCAGAAAGAAGAATTAAGGGAATGCCTGCCAATAATAGCCGGCCCTTTTTTACAGATTGATTCATAGTAGGTAATTATAACGGTGAAATTACTAATATTTACATAAATGTGCCTGAAATGACTTCGAATATGTGCCCGCCTTATAATTTTTCCTAATTTAGTTGCGTTATAAAAAATTACCATGAACAAAACTACCAAAGTGTCCTTGTTTTTTGCAGGATGCTCAATTATTGCAGGCCTTGGCTCCTGCACAGAGACTACAGAGAATAACAATACTACTAAGAAAGATAAACCAGCTGCCGTAGCTGTTAGAGACAGCCTGCAGGAATATGTACACCAGCGGATCGGTATATACGAACCGGTGAAACTATCGACCAATCTCAATGCTTTAACGGCTAACCAGCGAAAGGTTCTTCCGCTGCTGATCCAGGCAGCAAAGATAATGGACGAATTGTTCTGGAAACAGACCTATCCACAGCGAGACAGCCTGATCGCTGCAACAAAAGATGAAAAGACCACTGCTTTTATTAAAATAAACTATGGTCCATGGGACAGGTTAAATGGCGACAAACCTTTTATAGCTGGTATAGGTGCAAAACCACAGGGAGCAACTTTTTATCCTGCAGGTATGTCTAAAGCAGAACTGGAAAAATCTGATCTGAAAGACAAATTCAACCCCTATTCTGTAATCCAAAAAGATACCGCAGGAAAATTATCACTTGTTCCTTATCACGTTCTTTACGCTTCGGAACTGCAGGCAGCTTCTTCGTTACTAAAACAAGCCGCCTTACTTGCTGATGATGCCGGATTAAAAAAATACCTTAACCTGAGAGCCGATGCACTGGTTACAGACAATTATGGCCCGAGCGATTATGCCTGGCTGGAAATGAAGACCAACACCCTGGACATCATCATCGGCCCGATAGAAAACTATGAGGATAAAATGTTTAATGCAAGGACTTCCTTTGAGGCTTATGTGCTGGTAAAAGATAAAGTCTGGAGCAAAAAGCTGGCTAAATACGTGAGTATGCTGCCAGAACTGCAGAAGGGATTACCTGTACCGCAAAAATATAAGAAGGAAAAACCGGGTACGGATTCAGAGCTGAATGCTTATGATGTAGTTTATTATGCGGGCGACTGCAACGCGGGCTCTAAAACTATCGCGGTAAACTTACCTAACGATGAAGTGATCCAGCAGAAAAAAGGAACCCGGAGATCGCAGCTAAAAAATGCGATGAAAGCTAAATTCGATAAGATTTTAGTACCTGTTGCAAATGAACTGATCGACAAAGACCAGCAGAAGTATATTAATTTTGATGCTTTTTTCGCGAACGTAATGTTCCATGAAGTTGCACACGGGCTTGGGATCAAAAAAACAGTAACCGGCAAGGGTTTTGTTAAGGAGGCCCTTAAAGAACAATACAGCTGGCTGGAAGAGGGTAAAGCTGATATCCTGGGTTTATATATGGTTACAGGACTACTCAAAAAGGGCGAATTAAGCGGAGATATCAAAGCTTACTACACTACGTTTATGGCTGGTATTCTTCGCTCTGTACGTTTTGGCGCTACAGAAGCACACGGGCAGGCAAACATGCAATGCTTTAACTTTTTCAAAGAAAAAGGCGCATTTGTCAGATCAGCAAACGGCACTTATAAGGTTGATTTTGAAAAGTTCGGTGCGGCAATGAATGCATTGAGCAATGTGATCATTACCCTGCAAGGCAATGGAGATAAAACTGCTGTAGAGAAAATCAGGAACAAAATGGCCGTAATCACTCCGGAACTACAATCAGATTTAGATAGACTAAGTAAAAAAGGCATCCCAGTAGACCTCGTTTTTGAGCAAGGTGTAGACGTGCTTGGCGTAAAATAAACCGCATTTATACTAAAAAACCCGTGGCACATCAACAGTACCACGGGTTTTTATGTGAATAGCCTGCAACCTTAGGCCGGTAAATGTTTAAGTATAATATTTTCCAGTTCCTGGATATCAAACGGCTTAGACAAATAACCATCCGCACCTGCCTGATCTGCGAGGGACATCACGTCATTGTTTGCAGAGAAATAGATTACGGGTATATTTTTAAGCTCATCATGGCTTTTCAGCTCCCTGGTGGCCTCTATTCCCCCCACATCAGGCAACCAGTTATCCATAAAAATAATATCCGGGATATAGGCCGCAACCTGGTCAATAATATTATTTGACGTAGAGGAGGTTTTAATTTCATACCCGGCGTCTTCTAATATGAAGGTACATAATTCTAGTATGTCGGTATTATCATCAAAAATGAATACTTTTTTTTGTTCTGACATTAGTAAAGTCTTAAGACAACAAATTTATAAATTCTGCCATATCTTCAATAGGTAAAATGTAATCTATTTTTGCATGGATCGAAGCCTGCTCCGGCATATAAGAGACCTGCGCCGTTGCCGGGTCCTGAATAACGGTAGTACCACCCCAGGCTTTTACACTTTTTAACCCGTTAACTCCATCAGCATTAGAGCCGGAAAGCAACAGGCAAACCAATTTAGCCTTGTAAACTTCTGCAGCAGTTTGAAAAGTCGCGTCAATTGCCGGCCTGGAATAATTGATCTTTTCCGAATAGTCCAAAGAAAAAGTATGATCCTGCTCTATCAGCGTATGGTAATCTGAAGGGGCAATGTAAATCACGCCAGCCCTCAAAGGCTCCTTTTCATCAACCTCTTTTACAACTAGTTTTGTACGGCCGGATAACAATTCGGGCAACAGCGAGTCTGCCCCATGTTTTCTGTGCACCACAATAATAATAGGAAAGCTGAGGGCAGGACTAAGGGCCGGAAGCACTTTTAATAATACATCCAGACTGCCGGCAGAGCCCCCGATAATTAATGCGTCACATTTTCCCATTAGCTGACCTTCCTCCAGATTTTTTCTGCGGGTACGCGTTTATAATTTTTAGAAAGCGGAGAAAAATCAAGCGTTTCCTTAGTACCTAACGCCAGATACCCCAGTCCTTCAAGACTGTCATCAAATAAACGTAAAACTTTATGCTGCAGGTCACGGTCAAAATAAATCAGCACATTCCTGCAAAGGATCAGCTGGAACTCATTAAAAGAGTGGTCTGAAACCAGGTTGTGCGTAGAAAAAATGATCTTGCTTTTCAGCTCATCACTAAATTTGGCCAGTGAATAATTCGCAGTATAATAACTGGAAAACTCCTCAGTTCCGCCAGATAAAATGTAATTCTCCGAATATTGCTTCATTTGGCTCATCGCAAACATACTTTGCCCGGCCTTCTCCAATACCACGGGGTTGATATCTGTTGCATAAATCAGCGATTTGTGCAGCAAATTCAATTCTTTCAGAATGATTGAAATTGAATACGCCTCCTCTCCCGTAGAACAGCCTGCAACCCAGATCCTGATTAAAGGATAGGTCCCCAGCTTTGGCAGCACGACATTCCTTAAGGTTTTAAAAAAAACGGGGTCCCTGAACATCTCAGTTACATTAACCGTAATCTGTTCTACAAAACGCTTAAAATAAAAATTGTCGTTATTGATTTTATACCTGAACTCCGCAAAACTTACAGCCTTATCCAGAGAGTAAAGCCTGAGGATCCTTCTTTTGATAGAGGCCTTGGAATATCCTGTAAAATCATAGCCATACTGTTCCAGCAGGTCCGCTAACAAGACCTCTACTTGCAGATCACTAATTACAGGTAATTCCAAATTCATTATATATATTTTACCAGTAAATCAGTTAAACTATCTACATTAATCGGTTTAGACACATAACCTACTGCGCCGGCATTAAGGCAACGCTCTCGATCTCCAAGCATGGCCTGGGCTGTAACAGCGATAACTGGAATTACTTTTAAAGCAGGGTCTTCACTCATTTTAGCTATTGCCTGATAGCCGTCCATGCCAGGCATCATCATATCCATCAGCACAACAGCAATATCTTTTTGCTCTTCCAATAACTGCAATCCTTCTTCACCGCCAATAGCTGAAAGACAATGATATCCTTTTGCTTTCAGCACCGCTGTCAGCGCAAAGATATTCCTGTTATCATCATCAATTATCAGTACTTTTTTCTTATTCTCCATATGAATTAAAAAAATTGGTGAGCATTAATTTTTGTCATAAAGCCAAACACGCAACAACGAGATCAGCTGGTCAATATCTACAGGCTTAGAAATATAATCCGACGCACCCGCAGCAATACATTTTTCCCGATCCCCCATCATTGCTTTCGCAGTAACAGCCAGGACAGGTAAATGTTTGAACGCGCTTATTTTTCTGATTTCTTTTGTGCTCTCATATCCGTCCATCTCCGGCATCATCATATCCATCAGCACAATATCTACACCCGGGTTATCTTTAAGCACCTGCAGTGCTTCTTTTCCGTCTGTAGCAGCCAATACTTTCATCTTATGCTGCTCCAAAGCTTTTGTAAGAGAGAAAATATTCCTCACATCATCATCCGCAATCAACACCGTTTTATTATTCAGCACTTCATATAATCCACCCAACCCTTCACTGGTTCTTTTTGTCGCCTTGCTCTCTACTGTTTTCTCTTCCACCAGATGCAGGAAAAGTCCGGCTTCATCAAGGATCCGCTGGTAAGAGTGGGCCGTTTTTACCACAATTGTATCTGCATACTGTTTGATCCGGCGCTCTTCACCTTGAGAAAGGTTTTTACCGGTAAATATGATGATAGGCAAGTTCTCCAGTCCTTCCGTTTTTTTAATCGTTTCCAAAGTAACGTAAGCATTTTTATCAGGAATGCCCATATCCAGGATTACGCAATCAACTTCTTTTTTGCGCAGGGCATCTACACTCTCCGCTACATTGTTTACTACCTCTGTCTGTATCTCATGGTTGCTCAGGAAATAACTAAGGGCTTTTGCATGCTGCTGGTTTTCTTCAACAATCAATACCTTTTTAGGATGCCTGCTTAGCGCATATTCCAGTTTCTGGAAAATCTGCTGCATATGTTCTAACGCTACGGGCTTGTTGATAAAATCTACCGCGCCTTTTAACAGACTCTCTTTTTTAACTTCCAGCGATGACATGATATGTACCGGAATAGGCCTCGTGGCCGGATTGGCTTTGAGTTCTTCCATTACCTGCCACCCGTCTTTTACCGGTAACTGAATGTCAAGCAGGATAGCCAGCGGCCTGTATAAGTTAGCCAGTTCAATGCCAATGTCCCCTCTTACTGCAACGATCCCTTTGTAATTACGCTTCCGTGTGAAGTTCAACAATGTTTTTGCAAAAGGAGTATCATCTTCAATAATCAGGATTACCTTATCACCAGCAACAATAGTTTCCCTGTCATCTTCCACTTCCTGAGGGATATGGTCAACAGTAAACCGCTCTGGCAAATTACTTTTCGGTTGTCCGTAAAAAAGGGTACTTTCTTCTTCTAACAGCATGGTCTTTTCCTCTGGAGGATCAAAAGCCACCCCATCTATTGGCAATGAAAGTGTAAAGGTGCTCCCCGCATTTTCTGCACTGACAAGTTCAATTTCACCCCCCAGCAATTTCGCCAGTTCACGGCTGATCGAGAGACCCAGGCCTGTACCGCCAAATCTCCTTCGCGTAGATCCGTCAGCTTGCTGAAAGGCCTCAAATATCAGCCCTTGTTTTTCCGCAGGAATACCAATACCTGTGTCAGTTACACTGAACAGGATAGCTCCCAGAGGTGCGTCGATCCTGATTGCCAGGGTAACACCACCTTTTGATGTAAACTTGATCGCGTTGGAAAGCAGGTTCTTTAAGATCTGCTCCAAACGCATTTTATCAGTAAAGATCAACGGCAGGCTATCTTCCAGTTCTATCCGCAGCTCCAGATGTTTGCTTTTAGCTATCGGATTAAATAGTGATCGCATATCAGTAGAAACTTCAGTAATAGACACATCGGCCATTTCCAGTTTCATCTTGCCCGCTTCAATTTTTGAAAGATCAAGGATCTCATCGATCAGTCCCAGCAATCCCTGGCCGGAACTCTGTATCACCTCTGCATACTCAATGTATTCAGGATCCAGCTCTTTATTATCAGACATCAGTTTAGATAACAGCAAAATAGAGTTTAGAGGCGTCCGAAGCTCGTGCGACATATTTGCCAGGAACTCCGACTTATATTTGGTGCTTTGCTCCAGCTGCTCAGATTTCTGCTGGATTTCCAGGTTATGCTCCTGGATCAGTTGATTTTTCTCTTCCAGTAAAGTAGACCTTTCTTCGAGTTCCTGATTACTTTGCAGCAACTCTTCCTGCTGCACCCGAAGCTCTTCTTCTGAAGTCTGTATTTTCTGCGTTTGCGCTTCCAGCTCAGCATTTAAACCCTCCAGTTCTGTATGCTGTGACTGCAGTTCTTCTGCTTGCGCCTGTGTTTCTTCCAGGAAATCCTGTAGCCGTTTACGGTTCTGGGCTACATGGATAGCCACACCGATATTTGCGGAAATATTGTTAAAGAAATCAAGTTGTAACTGAGTAAAAGGTGTTAAAGCACCTATTTCAATAATTCCGACCACCACGCGGTCCCTGATCACAGGGATAGCAACAATATTCCTTGGCCTGGTGTGACCTGCGGCATAACTGATCGTCAATTCTCCTTCCGGAACGTCATTCAGCAAAATTTGTTTACCAGACTTCAGCGCTTGTCCCGCCAGTCCTTCACCCGCTTTTAAGATCTCTTTACGTTGTTCTTCCAGCAGGGCATAGCTCCCCACCAAGTGCAGCGCACGATCATTTTCCAGTAAATAAAAAGCAGCAACCTGCGCTTCTGTGTGTTGTATAATGTTTTCTAAAATATCATTGGCCAGTGTACCAACACTTTTTTCACCAACCATTTTATCATTCAGGTTAGCTGTACCGGCTTGCAGCCATTCTTTATCTGCCAGCAGCGCAAAAGAATACTGCAGCGATTCTGCCATCGCATTCAGCGATCCCGCCAGGCTGCCCAGCCCGTCTTCAGAAACCTCATCTAACCGAACATCATAATTACCGTTTGATATTTGTCCGGCTATGCCCTGTATAACTTCAATCCTATGGTCTATTTCATCGTTTTTATGCTGTAATTCCTGCTGCAGCTTTACACGCGTATCAAAATCAGAAGAAACTTTACGGTAAAAGAATATGGTAATCAAGATGGCCAGCAGAGCTGCAAAAAGGATTAAACCCGGGGTAAAACCAGCGAGTTTATTCTGATCTTCGGTACGGATGTTCAATAGACGGGTCTCTTCTTCCTCCATAGCCTTAATGATCCGCCTGGCATTATCCATATATTCTTTGCCTTTCAGCATATCGGCCACGCCAACTTCGCCACCCTCCTTCTTAAAGTCAACTGTTTTGCTGATCAGCTCCATCCGGTCACGGATAATAACGTCCAGTTTTTTTGCCGACAGCTGCTGTGCAGGGTTATCTACCGTCTGCTGCTGAACCTGGTCCAGTAAATCGCCCGCCTTTTCTTTAGCACCGTTATAAGGAGCAAGAAATAGCGTCTCGCCGGTCAGCAAATACCCCCTCTGCCCTGTCTCGGCATCTTTTAAGGTAGAAATGATCCCTTCCAGGTTATTGATCACCTGGTTGCTATGGGCTACCATTTTTGAACTCTTGATCAGGTTTTCTATACTTACATAAGAGGCGAGAGAGCTAATGAATAGCAACAATAAAGATAGCCCCAGACCAATGCGCAGGTTATTTTTTAAAGTTTTTTGCATAATTTAAAAAGAAATATTAATCTGTTTCAGCTGTTGAAATTAATGGAATATCGAAATAGAATTCAGATCCTTCCCCAAAAACACTATTTACACCAACGGTTCCTTCATGTCTCCTGATAATCTCAGCAGAAATATACAATCCGATCCCTAATCCCTGGAAATGTATGGCCGTCTCTTCTACCCTGAAGAATTTATCAAACACACTTTTTTGCTGATCAGGATGGATGCCAATACCAAAATCGCGGACCGCAACAATAAGTCGGTCACCATTTAATACCGTTTTGATATGGACCTCTGTTGTTCCCGGCGAATATTTAATCGCATTGGTCAGGAAGTTGACGATAACCTGTTCTATCCTCATTTCATCTGCGAATATTTCCGGCTCGATCAATCCTGTTTTAACAATCTTAAATTCCGGATTGGACTGATGGATAATTTCGATAATACTATCCAATAGCACATTTACATTGAAATACTTTTTATTGAATTTCAGTTTACCGCTTTCAATCTTTGAAATATCCAGCAGGTCTGCAATCAGGTCGTTCAATTTATCCAGCTGCAACTGTGCTTTTTGAAGGTGTTTTTTTACGGTAGGGATATCGCCTTTGTCTATGCTCCTTTCCAGCAGCTGCACATACCCTTTTACACTGGTAAGCGGCGTTTTTAACTCGTGACTGGCAATGCTGATAAACTCATCTTTTTTCCTTTCTGCCCTTTTTCTGAACTCGATCTCTTCCAGCAAAGCTTCCTGGATCTCGATGAGCTTTCTGCTCTGTTCATAGATCCTGTAAAAGGTTTTTACTTTTAACAGCAGGATATTCATATCTACAGGCTTGGTGATGTAATCCAGTCCGCCGGAGGAGTATCCTTTAGTAATAAAATTGAGTTCGGTATTCGCCGCAGATAAAAAGATGATAGCGGTTTCTTTAGCTTTACTATAGCCAGAAATAGCTTCTGCAACTTCAAAACCATCCATCCCTGGCATCTGTACATCCAGGATAATTAATACGTATGCGTTCTTTAAAACTTTTTTCAGCGCCTCTTCACCAGAAGACGCCGTGTCAACTTCAAAATTATGTCTTTCGAGAACTTTTTTTAGAGAAATCAGATTCTCTGGTGTATCGTCTACAATTAGGATCATTATTAAAAGTAAATAGTAATCAACCTTATGTTATCGCAACATTCTGTCGTATATTTCGCGCTAAAGTTATACAACTTTAGAGAATAAGTCTTATTAGATTTGGAAATGCATTTATTGAAGCTGGGTACGGCTGTTTTTGTATGGTCCATTATAGTTCAGAACTGTTAAAAGTATCGCCCTGTTTAAAATCGCCGGTTTCAAACCCTTTTTTAAACCAATACATACGCTGGGCAGAGGTACCGTGTGTAAAAGCATCAGGCATTACTTGTCCGCCGGATTGCTTTTGGAGTTTATCATCCCCAATTGCATTTGCCGCATTCAAAGCTTCTTCTATATCGCCTTCTTCTAATTCAAAATCTTTAAGGTTTCTGGCTTTATTAGCCCAGAGCCCGGCAAAAAAATCAGCCTGTAATTCCAGTTTTACGGATAATTGATTGTATTCCTTCTCACTTATGTTTCCCCGGGCCTGCTGCAATTTATCTGAAATGCCCAAAAGGTTCTGTACATGGTGCCCTACTTCGTGCGCAATTACGTATGCCTGTGCAAAATCCCCTGCAGCACCAAAACGATCTTTTAACTCCTTGTAAAACGAAAGGTCTATATAAACTTTATGATCCGCGGGACAATAGAAGGGCCCTACGGTCGATTCCGCATAGCCACATCCGGATTGTTCTCCGCCGGTAAATAAGCGAAGGGTTGGATTTTCATAGGTCTTGCCCATGGCTTCAAATTCTTTTTCCCAGACCAGGTCTGTAGATTCCAGCACACCAGACACAAATTTACCCTCAGCATCCTGCGGTGTTCCTTTTTCAACTACCTGCTGTTCACTATTCCCTACAGGGAGACCGGAAACGATGCCGCTGAGATCAGTTCCGAAAAACAGGCCGATAATAACTACGATGATCCCTAGACCACCGCCAAGTACTTTTCCGCCACCGGACATACCTCTTGCATCTTCAATATTACCACTGCCCTTTCCGAACCACTTCATAAATTTTTTATCTGATTTGGTATAACCCGCAACTCCGTCAATTGTTATACCAAATCTGAACTAAATAAAAAATTTACTCAAAAGCAATCAGTGCAGCTGAAATACGCTGTACCGTTTCTGCAGCGCCCAGCGCAAGCGCGATATCAAAAACACCGGGGCCGAACTTACCGCCTACCAGCATAATACGGAACGGGAGCATCAATTCCCCTGGTTTTAAAGCATGTGCTGCTGCCAGTGTTTTGAAACGTTCTTCCAGCTCAGCAGCAGGGATTCCATCAGTGATCAAGGGCTTAAATGCCTCGAAAAATGCAACCTTTTCTGCATTCCATTTACTTTTTACAGCAGCAAGATCATATTCCGCAGGTGCAGTAAAAAAATACTGGCCCTGTGAAATGAAATCAGTCAGTAAATTACACCTGTCTTTTACAAGGTCAATTACCTTTAATGTATAACTGTCATCTTCCAGGGAAGTGCCTTTATTTGCAAAATCTTGTTTAACTGCTTCAAGCAGGCTGGCTGCGGGAGCATTTTTAATCCACTCATGGTTGTACCACTTCGCTTTTTCAAAATCAAATTTAGCCCCGGCTTTGCTGATCCGTTCCAGTGAGAATTTAGCAATCAGCTCGTCCAGCGTAAATATTTCCTGGTCAGTACCGTCATTCCACCCCAGCATCGCCAGCAAATTCACAAAAGCTTCAGGCATAAATCCCAGCTCTTTGAATCCCTGCGTGAGGTCACCTGTTTTTGGATCCGTCCAGTTTTGCGCATAAACAGGAAACCCTAAACGGTCACCATCACGTTTACTTAATTTCCCATGTCCGTCAGGCTTTAAAATTAACGGCAAATGCGCCCATTTAGGCATCTCATCTGCCCATCCCAGGTATTTCCATAATAAAATATGAATTGGTGCCGAAGGCAGCCATTCTTCTCCTCTGAAAATATGACTGATTTCCATTGCCTTATCATCCGCCACTACAGCAAGGTGATAAGTAGGCATTCCATCAGCTTTCAGCAAAACTTTATCATCAACCAGATTCGTGTCAAAACTTACGTGCCCGCGAATCAGGTCATTAAAAGAAATATGTTCATCTTCCGGCATTTTTATACGCACTACATGCGGTGTATTTGCAGCCAAAAGCGCATCAACTTCGTCAAGAGAAAGAGTAAGTGAATTCCTCATGTCCATCCTTGAAGCCTGTCCGTATAAGAAATTTGGTATCTCCTTACGTTTGGCATCCAGTTCTTCCGGGGTGTCAAACGCATAATAAGCATAACCGTCCACAATTAACTGATCAGCATATTGCTTATAGGTCGGTTTACGTTCACTCTGGCGGTAAGGCCCATATTCACCACCCAACTCCGGGCTCTCATCCGGGTTTATCCCGCACCAGGCTAAACAAGAAACAATATATTCTTCTGCGCCTGGAACAAAACGGGTCTGATCGGTATCTTCAACACGCAGTATAAACGTGCCATTGTGTTTTTTGGCAAACAAATAATTAAATAAAGCCGTGCGTACACCGCCTAAATGAAGGCCTCCTGTCGGACTGGGGGCAAATCTTACTCTAACTTTCTTTTCCATATCGTGAGCACAAAGATATATTTTTTAAACGCTTACCATTCTATTGATATCTTTTTGAATGGTATTTAGTAATTTGCCTGCACATTCTATGAATCCTTACGAAAAAAAGCGCCGCTGGAAATTCTTCCTACTTATTTTTGCAATTGTAATTGGTACCGCCTCGGTCATTTACAGTGATTTTTTTGTAAAAAAAATGGAACGGGAGGAGCAGGTACAGTTCCAGCTTTATGTTAAGGTGATGGAGCAGTCACTCGTGATGTACGACGATGAACGCTATTCCGACTTACTGAGGACAGTAATCAGTACCACTAAACTCCCTGTGATCATCACCGATGGAAATGGGGGAATCCTTTCCTTCAGGGGGCTCGACTCTACTAAAACGAATTACAATGTAGAAAAGAAGGAAAACCTGACTTATGACCCGGCCTATTTTGAAAGGGAACTCCGTAAGATGAAAAAACAGCATCCCGGGACACCGATTATAGGTATGGATGATAAAATATGGAACATCTATCATAAGGATTCTTTTATCCTGACCCAGCTTCGTTACTTCCCTTTCATACAATTGAGTGTAATCGGTTTATTCCTGCTCACCGCCTATGTTGCCTTTAGTTCTGCCCGGAGGTCTGAACAGGATCAGGTATGGGTAGGTATGGCCAAAGAGACTGCCCATCAGCTGGGAACGCCCATCTCTTCACTGATGGCCTGGGTAGAATTAATGAAATCCAGATTTGATGCAGAAGATGACCCGCTGATTGCAGAAATGGAAAATGATATCAAACGGCTCGAAGTAATTACAGACCGCTTTTCCAAAATCGGCTCTAAGCCTGTACTCGATGATCATGTAGTTTATACGGTTATATATAATTTTATACAGTATTTTCAATTGCGTACTTCAGATAAGGTGATCTTTAGTATTACCGGTGACGATCAGGTGCGGGCAATGCTGAACATCCCATTGTTTGACTGGGTGACGGAAAACCTGCTTAAAAATGCAGCCAATGCGATAGAGAACGAGGGTACGATTAATGTCAATATCATTGAACATTTAGCAAAAGAAGAGGTTTATATTGATATTACCGACAGTGGGAAAGGAATCCCCAGATCAAAGTTTGATGCTGTATTTCAGCCTGGGTATACGACCAGAAAGCGAGGCTGGGGACTGGGTCTTTCATTAACGAAAAGAATTGTAGAAAACTATCATAGCGGACAAATTTTTGTAAAGGACTCAGAGATAGGAAGAGGAACAACTTTCAGGATCATCTTAAAAAGCAGTATCACTTATGAACCAACCCCAGGAACCCAAAAAATACGCTGATTACGCAGCGCTGGTTGAAGGCGATGTAATAGAACTATTGCAGCGCCAGGCCACAGAATTTACGGAATTCGTTAATTCACTGACGGACAAAGCAGACTATGCCTACGCGCCGGGCAAATGGACGATCAAGGAAATGATAGGGCATATTATCGATACCGAAAGGATATTGGTTTACCGCCTGTTGGCTGTAGCACGTGGCGAACAGGCCCCGTTACCCGGATTTGATGAGGACAGTTACGTTGCAATTGCACATTTCCCCGACCGCAGCCTGCTGAGTTTAACAGAAGAGTTCAGCTTATTGCGAAAAGCGAACTTATATTTATTCAGATCGTTAAATGCAGCAGAATTAAACCGCAGCGGGTTTGTTTCAGGAAATAGCAAAACAGCCAATACGCTGCTTTATACAATCGGAGGCCATGTTATCCACCATACTACGATAATTAAAGAACGTTACCTATGATCTGGTTTACCGAGTTCAGCCCGGAAAACTTAAATGAACGGCCAAAAAATCATTTGGGAGGCCTTTTGGATATCCGGTTCACCGAGGTAGGTGAAGATTTTTTAACAGCAACAATGCCTGTAGACGAGCGGACGCATCAGCCTGCCGGCATCCTGCATGGCGGAGCCTCTGTGGTGCTGGCAGAAACGCTGGGCAGCATCGCTTCATATATGTGTATCGATCCGGAGCGTTTCCAGGCGGTTGGATTAGAAATTAACGCCAACCATTTAAGGCCTGTTAAAAGCGGCAGGGTAACAGGGATTTGCAAACCCCTGCACAAAGGTGCCAAAACCCATGTATGGGAAATAAAAATCTATGATGAAAGAGGAAAAATGAATTGCATCAGCCGCTTAACGGTTGCCATAATCCCAAAAATGAGTTAGCAGTTCATTTATGGCAGATTTGCCGGCAGGAACTATTAACTCATTAACCTTCACTATTTCTGGTGTTCATCCAGCCATTTTTTCTCAATTATATAAGAGCAAATCAAGCCAAGACCACCAAAGATCCCTATAAATCCAAAATATAAGGCAACAGCATTGTCTTCATCCATATGGGTCTGGATCACTGTAAAAAGGGAGACCAGCAAGCCTATGCCCAATCCGACAAGCAGTAATCCATATTTAAGACTCAAAAATGGCTTCGGTGCAGACTGCCCTTCTCTCGGATTAATGCCGCGCTCTATTAATGCCATTTTCTCTTTATTGATGAAATACCTGATCCCGAAGACCATTGCGAACCCTCCAATGAAGAGAGTAATCGGTACTAAAAATTCCATTTGCATATTCTGATTTCTTTAATGGTTATAATTCTGTTTATTAAAGCGCTTATGGTACTATGACCACAACATTTTAATTGAGGTTACACCACATTTAAAATAATTTGCATCAATCTTTATCTTTGTTTAAAAAACGGCTTTGGAGAACACCTTAAATAAAATTAAAAGCATTTATCCTTTAGAAGAAGAGCATCTCGATCTCTTGTTATCTTCCCTAAAGTGCATCGAATTTCAAAAGGGCCACCTGCTTCTTGAAGCGGGAAAAATTGAACCTGTTTTGTATTTTATCGAAACAGGGATTGCAAGAGCTTATGTTGATGGCCGCGACAACCGCATTACTTTCTGGTTTGGGATGGAAGGGGATGTTGTATTATCTTACAATAGCTATATCAACGGTAAACCAGGTTATGAAAATATAGAACTATTGGAAAACAGTAAAGTTTATGAAATAAACAATGCTGCACTGGAAGCACTCTACCAAACACATGCCGCACTGGCCAATTGGGGCAGGAAACTGGCAGAGCTGGAACTGATAAAAACTGAAGAACTTTATATTTCCAAACTATTTAAACCTGCAAAAGAACGTTATCAGGAATTACTCCGGTTTTATCCCTCTCTGGTAAAACGTGTACAACTCGGTCATATCGCATCTTATTTAGGTGTTACCCAGGTTACGTTAAGCAGGATCAGGGCCGAAAATAAATAATACCCGTCAGGTCTTTTTTAACATATGTAAAATGCAGCGCCAAAACCGCGCCTTAGCTTTGCGCTAAAATAATTACCTGATGAACTGGATCTTTTTAATCATTGCCGGATTACTTGAAATCGGCTTTACAACTTCGCTCAAATTATCTGATAACTTCTCTAACCTGAAATGGATCGCGGGTTTCCTGTTTTTTGCTGTACTTAGCTTTTACTTTTTGAACAAAGCTACTGTTACTCTTCCCCTGGGCACTGCCTACGCGGTATGGACAGGCATCGGTGCTGTAGGAACAGTGATTGTAGGTATTGTTTATTTTAATGAGCCCGCAACTTTCTGGCGCATCTTTTTTATCGTGACACTGATCTTGTCTATTCTCGGGCTTAAATTCTTTGCAGAAGGCACCCATTAATTTTTTCTATCCTGCTGTAACCTAAAGTCTGTCCGTAGCGTCTTAACTACAAATGCAGCAGCAAGAAACAGATTTAGCCCTTATCACAGCAGTTCTGAATGGCAATACCGCGGTTTATTCCGAATTGGTAAAGCGCCATGAGCGCTTTGTATTCACGCTGGCTCTGCGTTTCACAAAAAATAGAGAAGATGCAGAAGAGGTAGCCCAGGATTGTTTTGTTAAAGCTTACCGTGCACTGGGAACTTTCAGGCAAACCTCAAAATTCAGCACCTGGTTATACGCGATCACCTATACTTCGGCAATGACGGCGTTGCGAAAGAAAAGGCTGACCACAATCTCGCTGGATGATGAGGAATATACAGTTCAGCCTGTCAATTCCGGTTCGGCACATGAGGCAGACGCAATAGAAAAAAAATCTGCTTATGTTTATTTGAACCAGGCGATAGATAGCTTGTTACCTGATGATGCCGCAATTATTACCTTGTTTTATAAAGGGGAGCAAAGCCTGGAAGAAATAGGTAAAGCCCTCTTTATGGAACCGAATACAGTTAAAGTCAAACTGCACCGGGCAAGGACAAGATTAAAAGAGAAATTACAATATTTGTTAAAAGATGAAGTTAAAGAACTGATATGAAAACGATAGAAGAACAAATCTGGGATTATATTGATGATAATTTAACCATAGAAGAAAAGAAGGCAATTGCAGCAAAAATTGCCTCTGATCAGACCTACAGGACCCTTTACCAGGAACTATTGGCCGTTAACCTTCATCTCGGCAAACTAGAGATTGATATGCCGCCAATGGCCTTCAACCGTAAGGTAATGGATTTGGTGGGCCAGGAAATCGCTCCCGTATCGCTAAAAACAAAAGTAGATCTGCGCATCATATATGCTGTAGCTGGTTTCTTTATCCTTACTTTATCAGCAATCCTGATTTATGCGATTTCACAAACCCATTTCACCGCATCCGCGATAAATGTTCCGGACATCAGCATCGACTTTAGCCGTTACCTGACACCTTTATTTATCAAAATATTTCTATTTACAGATCTATTGATTGGTTTTATTTACCTGGATGGCTTCCTTAGAAGGAAAAAGATATAAAATGAAAAAGGGAAGCCATGGCTTCCCTTTTTCATTTTATATCTTTATGGTTTACTTGATCGTAATCGGAACTTCTACCGAAGTTTTGTCCCATGCAATAATTAAGTTAGCACCAGCTGGCTGTGGAATCATCACAATAGATAATGCTTCTACTGTAGTTGCTAATGGTTTAACCGGTACAGTTATACGAACAACATCCTTCTTTTCATCATAAGTATAAGCACCCCAGCGATCAGTCTGTGTATTAATGATCACTACCCACTTATCTTTTTCAGGAATAGCAAAAAGACTGTAAGTACCTGCAGCAATATTCTTACCGCCTACTGTAACCGGCTTGGCAAACCGGATTTCTGTACTTTCATTTGCTCCCATACGCCATACTTTACCAAAAGCTTCCAGTTCTCCAAAAACTACGCGTCCTTTAGCAGAAGGCCTTGAATAGGAAACTTTGATGATTGGTGATGAAGCATCTTTTACTTTCGTTGCATTGGCAGGAAAATAACTGAAGTCGGCCGGACTGCCATCCAAACCCGGAAATTTAATATCCTGTGCATTCGCAGCAAAGCCGATAAAGGCTAAAGCAATCAGCAGATTGAACTTTTTCATGTTTAACATTGATCTAGTGTACGCGGCCTTTTACTATGTTTTCCAGGAAAATAGCCGAACCGATTAGTCCGAAAATTCCGGTTAAAAGCGACCATCCGAAACTACCTGAAATTACAAGTGCTGTTAAAAAGGCAAATACAAAGCCTAAAACATAATAAACCCAATCAAAACTTTTTTCTTCTTTAATCATCTTAAAAATTCTTATGTCTCAAAGGTATTGATTTATTTCAAATATGAAAGAAACACAGGCATTATCCCCCCTGTCAAAACCAGTTATTGTCAGCTATTTGTAATATATGATACAAATCATAATTTCATTAAAAATCAATCAATCGATTGATTAATTTTGTCCTATCAACTCAATGGAAAAGCAAGACAAAAGAACGAACATCATAGCCGCGGCAGAGAAATTATTCTCTGAAATGGGATATGAAGGTACTTCCACCCGCCAGATCGCAAAAGAAGCCGGCGCCAATATGTCCATGATCAGTTACTATTTCGGCTCTAAAGAAGGAGTTTTTTTAGAAATCATGAACGAGCGGATCAAAGGATTCAACGCACAACTGGTAATTATTAATGAAGATTCGATCAGTCCGCACCAAAAACTGATGCGCGTGATTGAAGAGTATACTACACGTATCCTTACCAACATTTCCTTTCATAAAATGATGCACAGGGAACTTTCACTGGCACAGCGCCCGGAAATGTACTGTAAACTGAAAGATGCCATCAGCGCAAACCTGATCGTAATTGAAAAAATCATCAACGAAGGAATTGCAGCCGGAACTTTCAGGAGTATAGATGTAAGGATGTTGATTGCAACCATCATGGGAACGATCACTAGTGTAGCTACCACCCCTTCAAAAGTAACGGAAGGTTCATTATTGGACATTACTATTCCCAAAGACAGGGAGATCCTTACCAAACGATTGATCGTACATTTAAAAGATTTGGTTACCACGTATTTAACACCCCAAAAATGATACACAAAACAATTAAACTGAGTTGCTTCGCTCTCCTGCTGCCTGGTATACTCTATGCTCAAAATGTAAAAAAACTGACCTTGCAGGAAGCAATTCAGTTAGGTATAGAAAATAGTAAGAATTTAAGGCTGTCTCAAAACAAAATTGAGGAAGCAATGCAGCAGCTGGAGGTAGTTAAAGACAACGCATTACCAACTGCAAGTGTGAGCGCCATTTACAACCACGCCGAAATACCAACTAACCAGCTTAATATTGGCGGTGAACAGCTAAACTTACCAAAACGTGCTGATGCTTATTTGGGCACGGCATCTGTACAGGAACTGTTATATGGCGGCGGCAAGTTGAGATATGCTAAAGAAAGCACTAAACTATTAGCGGAAGTTGCACGCTTGGATGCTGATCAGAACAAGGAAGAAGTTACTTATGCAGTGATCAATACCTATTTCTCTTTATATAAGGTAGGACAAAGCAAAAAAGTAATTGCCCAGAATCTGGCATCTATCGCAAGCCAGCTAAAACAATCGCAGCGCTTTTTTGAACAGGGCATCGTAACCAAAAATGATGTTTTAAGGTTCCAGCTGCAGCAGGCGAATATTACGCTGACCGATCTGGAAGCAGAAGGTAACCGCAAGGTGGTGAACTATAATCTGGATATCCTGCTTGGTCTACCTGAAGATACAGAGATCGAAATTGCAGATCCTACACTGGATGCAATGACTGTAGGTCCGCTAAACAGTTATTTAGACCAGGGCCTGGCTACAAGACAGGAGCTCAGGACGCTCGACCTTCGCAATAAAGTTGCAGAAGTTGATATTAAAACGGTTAAAGCAAATACATTGCCTACAGTAGCTTTGGGTGCTAATGCATATTATATTAATCCGAGCGGCAACTTCATTCCTTCAAATCATCAGTATATCGTACCTATGACTGTGGGTGCTACCGTTTCCTGGAATATAGGCAGTCTCTGGACTAATAAAAATAAAGTTACCGATGCCAGGATACAGCAAAAAAGTATAGTGATCCAGAAAGATATCGAAAGTGACCAGGTTAAAACGGAAATTAACAGGAATTTCCAGAACTATCAGGTAGCAATGAACAAAATCAAAATCCTGGAAACATCCATCGCGCAGGCAAGTGAGAATGACAGGTTACTCGAATCAAAATACAAAAATAATGTAGCCTCTGCCATTGACAGGATCGACGCAGAAACTTTGCTTTACCAGAGTAAAATCAATCTGGAAATTGCTAAGGCCGATGCTGGTGTAGCTTATTATACTTTATTAAAATCAACAGGAAAAATTTCTCAATAATACCATAATCCACTCTAGTAATGACAACAGAATCGACAACGGAACCGACAATTGAAACTAAAAAGAAAAGTAAAATTGTCCCTATCATATTAGCTGTCCTAATAATTGCAGGCGCAATATTCGGCGTTAAAGAATACATATACTTCAGTAAACACGTAGATACAGACGATGCGCAGATTGATGGCGATATAAGCCCTGTAGTTGCCCGTGTTGGTGGTTATGTGAATGAAATAAAATTTGAAGAAAACACTAAGGTAACAGAAGGACAAACGCTGGTAACTTTAGATGACAGAGATTATAAAGTGAAATTGGAACAGGCAATGGCTGGTCAGAAGGGTGCTGATGCCGGAGTTGGCGTTTCCCAGTCTCAGATTATCGCTACTTCTGCTAATACAAGTACTGCAAAAGCCAATATCGAATCGGCAAAAGTAAAATTATGGCAGGCGCAAAAAGATTTTGACCGTTATGCAAACCTGATTAAAGACGGTTCGATTACACAACAGCAATTTGACCAGGCTAAAGCAACCAGAGATGTTGCCCAGGCTACTTATAATGCTTCAAGAGATCAATATACTGCTGCACTGAAACAAGTAGGCACTACAAAATCACAGCTTGCAGTAAGCAGCAACGGTGTTTCACAACGTCAGTCGGATGTAGATTTCGCTAAGCTGCAATTATCTTACACAGAGATCAAAGCCCCTGCTACAGGAATAGTTGGTAAAAAGAGCATCCAGAAAGGGCAGTTAATACAGGCTGGCCAATCTTTATTCTCTATTGTGAACGAGAACACACTTTATGTAACCGCGAACTTCAAAGAAACTCAGCTGGAAGAAATCCGCGCAGGTTTGAAGGTCGAAGTAGAAGTGGATGCTTTTCCTGATCAGAAAATAGAAGGTGAAGTATATAACTTCTCTCCTATTACTGGTGCTAAAGGATCGTTGCTTCCTCCGGATAATGCTACTGGTAACTTTGTAAAAGTTGTTCAGCGTGTACCTGTTAAAATCAAACTTAAGGCCTCAAAAGAACTGCTTCAGAGATTACGTCCGGGCATGAGTGTTAAAGTTTCTGTATCAACAAAAGATTAATAAAATGGCCGAGCAAGGTTTAAAAAAATGGGTAATCACCTTTACCGTGATCACAGCTTCATTACTGGAGCTGATTGATACCACGATTGTAAATGTGGCTGTACCCCAGATTCAGGGAAACCTGGGTGCGACCTTAGAGGATGTGGCCTGGTTATCTACTGGATATGCTGTTGCGAATGTTATCGTGCTCCCCATGTCGGGATGGCTCGGTAGCCGCTTCGGACGAAAAAATTATTTTCTTACTTCCATAATTGTATTTACCATTGCCTCTTTCCTTTGCGGTAATGCTACAACACTGGAAGAGCTGATCGCTTTCCGGATCTTACAAGGTATAGCGGGTGGCGGGTTGATTTCTACTGCACAGGCCATTTTACTGGAAACCTGGCCACGGGAGGATGTCGGGATAGCCACAGCCCTGTTTGGCCTGGGGGCCGTTGTAGGCCCTACTGTAGGTCCGACTATTGGTGGGTATATCCTTGATGTGAGCACATGGCCCTGGATTTTCTATGTAAATATTCCCGTCGGTATTCTCGCGGCGTATTGTACGTATACCTTTATAAAGGTCACGCCCAAGGATGGGCAGGGAAAACCAGTCGACTGGTGGGGTATCGGGCTATTAGCGATCGCAGTAGGTAGTTTGCAGATCGTTTTGGAAAAAGGTGAAACAGAAGACTGGTTTACTACGCCTTACATTACAGCTCTGAGTGTAGCTGCAGTACTGGGACTGCTCCTGTTTATCTGGAGGGAAATGACTACAGACCACCCGATCGTGAATTTTAAGATTATGCGGCACCGGAGTTTTTCTATCGGTATGGTTACTTCCTTTATCCTGGGCTTCGGGTTATATGGGTCTGTGTTCGTGTTTCCCGTTTTCTGTCAGAATTTACTGGGGTTCTCACCATTGCAAACAGGGGAACTTTTGTTTCCAGGCGGACTCTGTACAATCGTAATGATGCCATTTATAGGCATTTTCCTTAAAAAAGGTATCCCTGCACAGTTTATGGCTACCATGGGAATGTTTCTATTCTTCGTGTTCTGTAATATGCTGAGCAAATCAACTCTGGCCTCAGGAACTAACGACTTCTTCCTTCCGCTGGTCATCAGGGGTATAGGGATGGCTTTACTATTTGTACCGCTGACAACACTGGCGATGCAGGACCTGAAAGGTGCGGAATTGGGCCAGGGTTCTGGTTTAAATAACATGATGAGACAGCTTGGAGGGTCTTTTGGTATTGCATTCTTAACTACCATGATTCACACCCGTCAGGGCTTCCACAGAAGTAATTTGCTAGTAAATATCAATGAATATAATCCTGCATTTACGCAGCGCTTTAGTGCCTATATTAATAATTTTATGACCAAAGGGTATTCTTACCTGGATGCTAAGATTATGGCGACAAAGGCAATTGAGGGCACATTGATCAAACAATCGCTACTATTAACTTATAGCGATGCTTATTGGGTTGCTGGTATGGTTATGCTTTGTTCAATTCCATTATTGTTCCTGCAAAAATTCAAAAAGAACGTCAATGTTCCTACTGACGTCCACTAAAATAAAAAAAGCAGGCTGCCTTTCGGAGAGCCTGCTTTTATCAAAAAAAAATTACAATTTCCTACAACCGTTGCTACACAACAACTAATTAAACATTTAATTATGTTTAAACCTTTAATGAAAGCAATTTATAGTTATTAGTTATTAAACCAAAATAATTTTATTAACATTATTGCATAGGTGTTCCCCTCAATTTTCCGTAGCTTCAAGGCGCAAAAATTGATTATTCCCATGACTCAGAAACCAAGATTCACAGGGCAGCGAGAGTCTATTTTCAACAATGAAGTTGTCTCTAGATTTGAACTGTATAACAGCCTGTTCTTAACGCTACCTTTTTATAAAATCAAGGATACAGGCACACTATTGCCCCTTTTTATCAAATATTGTGAAGATGGAGTAAAAAATCACAAGACTCCGGCCGAGATCATAAATGTGTTTTTTGAAAAGTATACACAGGCAAATAATGCGAAGGATATCATCGATTTATTATTCCGTTTTATTCAATATATAGAACGCCAGGTAGTCTTATTTGATGCTGTAGAAGATGCTTCTTTCAGTAAATTAAATAGCACAGAAGGGCAGGTTTCCCTCCGCTCAATGTTGAAAAAGAGTGAATTTAATACCGAACTGCACGACAAGACAGCCCAGCTGATCGAAGATTTCTCTCTTCGCCTGGTACTTACAGCCCACCCTACCCAGTTTTACCCGGGCAGCGTGCTTTCCATTATCACAGATCTTACCGCAGCAATAAAGATAAACGACATTGTTAGTATTAACCAGCTCTTGCAGCAACTTGGAAAAACGCCATTTTTTAATAAAAAGTCGCCAACTCCCGTAGATGAAGCCTTAAGCTTATCCTGGTATTTAGAAAATGTATTCTATTTTGCTGCTGCAAATATCCAGTCTGAAATAGACAGCAGCCTGGAAGAATATAACATCCCGTCAAAAAAAGTAATTGAACTGGGTTTCTGGCCTGGTGGCGACCGTGACGGTAACCCGAATGTACATGCAGAAGATACCCTTCAGGTTTCTAAGATGCTGCGCCAAATCCTTTTCAGGTGTTATTACAGAGATTTCAGAAAACTGAAACGCAGGGTTACTTTCAGAGGTGTAGAAGAAACATTGCACCAGGTACAGGAAGTATTATATAATAATGCTTTTGATACGAAAATAGTTCCTGAGAACATATCCGAGTTCCTGGTAACCAACCTGAACCAGATTAAAACTACACTTATCGAATCACATGACGGGTTATTTGCAGATCTTGTAGATGATCTTTTACGTAAGGTGGAGCTTTTCGGAAGCCATTTTGCCTCATTGGACATCAGACAAGACAGCAGGGTGCTCAGAGATGTGCACGCTTACTGCCGTCAGAATAAACCGATCATTTCGTTATTTCCGGAAAACTATGATGAGTTGTCTGAACAGGAAAAAATCGGCCATCTTTCTTTTAAAAATGCGAAAGTAAACTACGCTCCGCAGAATGATCCGCTGATTACAGATACTTTAGATACGATTACTGAAATTAAAGCTATCCAGCACAGCAATGGCGAGCTTGCCTGCCACCGTTACATTATCAGTAACTGTCAGCAAGCCTCCGATGTATTACAGCTAATAGAATTATTTTTATGGAACGGATGGGAAGAAGATCAGCTGACTATTGATTTTGTACCTCTTTTTGAAACCGTAGGCGATTTAAAAGTGGCCGCAGAAATAATGGAAACGTTGTATGCCCACCCCTTTTACAGAAAACACCTGGAAAGCAGAGGGAACAAACAAGATATCATGCTTGGCTTCTCTGATAGTACGAAAGACGGCGGATACCTGACCGCAAACTGGTCAATTTTTAACGCCAAGGTTGCACTGACTTCAATTTCAACAGCACACAATATCAAGCTCGCGTTCTTTGACGGACGCGGTGGGCCGCCCTCAAGAGGCGGCGGTAAAACACATCTTTTCTATGCCTCTATGGGTAAAGAGATCGCCAATAAAAATATACAGCTGACTATACAAGGGCAAACGATCAGTTCTCAATACGGATCTATTGACAGTGCAGGCTTCAACATGGAACAACTGGTTAACGCAGGTATATCCGCAGGAATGAAAGAGAGACATAATATTCTTTTAGATCCCCTACATAAAGATGTACTTGATGTGATGGCCAAAGACAGCTTTGATGCTTTTGTCTCGCTTCGTAAGCACCCGTTATTTCTAGGTTACCTGGAACGTTTCTCTCCTTTGAGCCTGTTATCAAAAATCACGATCAGCAGCCGACCGGTTAAAAGAAGTTCAGGCGAGAAACTACGCCTCGAAGATTTACGTGCGATTAGTTTTGTAACCTCATGGGGGCAATTAAAACAGAATATCCCCGGTTTTTATGGGATCGGTACTGCATTAAAAAACCAGGAAGAATCTGGGAACTGGGAGAATATCTGCACCACTTACCGTGAATCAGGTTACTTTAAAACAATCATAGATAACTGTATGATGTCTATGAGCAAAGCAGACTTCTCCATCACTGCACACTTTGCAAATGATCCGGAATATGGAGATTTCTGGACGATGCTCCACAAAGAATATGAGCGCTCTAAAGAAATGCTGTTAAAGCTGGCCGGTCATACTACACTGATGGAAAATTATCCGGTAGAGAAGCGATCTGTAGCCGTAAGAGAGAAGATTGTGCTTCCGCTGGTACTGATCCAGCATTTTGCCTTAGAGAAGCTTCAGGAACAGCTTACCGAGCAAGAATTACAATCATACGAAAAGCTTGCGATCAGAACCGTTTATGGTATCGTAAATGCGGGCAGGAACTCTGCATAAAAAACAATAATTACAGATAATCCATAGATAAAAAAAGACCAGTGCCTTTAAGGGCACTGGTCTTTTTTATTTTCCAGGCAATCTCTTATTTACCGTTTAAATTATTGCGTTTAAATCTAAAACATCAGCATTTACATATTCAGTTTTATCTATTTACTTTTCAGCGTGGTCTCAAAAAGTTTAAAAATCCGCTTGTATTCATCCGTCCAGCTCGAAGGCTGTACGAAACCATGGTCTTCTACAGGATAAACAGCCAGTTCCCAGTTATTCTTGCCTAATTCAATAAAACGCTGACTTAACCTGACAATATCCTGGAAATGGACATTCTCATCTACCATTCCATGGCACATCAACAGATTCCCTTTCAACCCAGCCGCAAAATTAATCGGAGAGCTGCGTTTATAGGCTATTTCATCGTTGTAAGGCTCATTCAGAATATTAGAAGTATAACCATGGTTGTAATGCGCCCAGTCGGTTACCGACCTCAATGCCGCACCCGAAGCAAAAACATCCGGTTCATTAAACAAAGCCATCAGTGTAATAAATCCACCATAAGACCCGCCGTACAGGCCAACATGCGCGGGGTTTACATTATATTTTTGTACCAGCAATTTTACACCATCTACCTGATCAGTGAGGTCTCTTCCCCCCATATGACGGTAAATTCCAGTCCGGTGGTCTCTTCCATAACCAGAGCTGCCGGTATAATCGATATCAATCACTGTATAACCGTTATCGGCCAGCATATTATTGAACATAAATTCACGGGAATAGGTACTCCACCAGTAATGAACGTTCTGCAAGTACCCCGCACCGTGGACAAAAACAACGGCAGGGTGGTTGGCATTCTCATTTTTCGCCCTGTAGACCCTGGCATAAACATCAGCACCGTACCGGTTTTTAAAAGAGACCATTTCGGGGGCTCTCCATGGGTAAGCTTTAAACTCGGCAGAAACAGATTCTGTTACCTGCACTGCTTTTGCACCAGGTTTGTTCTGTTGCAGGTACAATTCCCATGGTTTATTCATGTAAGAATAATTGATGGCAAGATATTTTTCGTCCGGAGACAGGCTAACATCATTCCCGCCCTTCATACTGGTGATTTTAACTGGCTCTCCGCCGCTTACACCAATTTTATAAAAATGGGTAACTCCGGGATGTTCCTTATTGGCGGTGAAATAAAAAGTCTTCTTATCACTTGACAATTGAATACGCTGTACCTCCCATTTACCGCTCGTAAGCTGCTTTTTTATTCTTTTAACAATATCAAAAGTATATAGATGCGAATATCCTGTTGCTTCACTTTGGAAATAAAAATGGGTATTGTCTATCCAGCTAATGTTCCTGGCACCGATACCCGGTCCGCCAATCCAGGCTTCATCACGCTGCCGGTCCAGAACAGCAACGTTTCCCGTAACCGCATCCAGCTTCAAAATCCACAGATCCTTGTTATCCAGTGATTCGGCAATGATAATGGCGGAATTCCCTGATCCGTTCCAGATCGCTTGCGACAAACTTACTTCACGGTCAGCATTTTTCTTTTTTGCGGCTTCCAGTTTATCCGGATAGTCTTTCAGGTAATCCGGTAAATCTTTAATCCCTGCTATTTGATCCGTATGTATGCGATAGACCGTATCACGCTTTTTATCATAAATAAAACTTTCATAAACAGCTAACGGGGAACCAACTTTGGTTCGCCCCTTAATGTCTTCCGTATACCCCGAAGCGGTAACATAAGTCGGTACGATCGTCTGTTTGCCTTCCTTTGGCGTAGAGATCAGCCTGTAAGTAATATACCGGGCATCCGGGCTTACCACAATGGCAGAAAGGGACTTGTCATTCAAGTATAACGATTTTAAAGGCTTTTTATCGTCTCCCCTGGCTCCCCTCCCGAAATTAAAAGCAGGAGGTGTTTTTTTGTCTTTCAATACATCGAACAATTCCGTCTGCTCATTTTTGAGCCAAACATCCTGCTCGTTCTGTTTTTGTTTTACTGAAGGTTTTTTATCCCCTTCCACAAAATTAGTCAGCTGTACCAGTTCATTCGTTTTAAGATCCAGCTGGTACAAATTCTGATCACGCTGAAATGTTATGTCTCCGTTCAGCAGGAAAGAGCCATTGCTTTCACGTTCGGCGGTATTCATTAACCGCTGTTTTTTCCCGGATTTTACATCGTACAAGTAAAGGTCACCTGATGATTCATAGAGCCCCAGCGTATGGGCATTATTATATGTATATTCCTGGAAAGTTTCGGTTTCTACTTCTTTTTCCGCTGCTTTTATAGGTTTCCCCCCTCCTGCAGCCACCCGGTATAATTGAGACTTATCTTTGTTTTCAGGATTCCAGTCAAAATAGATCTTTTTGCTGTCAGCAGACCATCGGAAGTTGGATGGTGAGGTGCCTAACCATTTCTGGTCTTTCATAATCTTTTCAACAGTTAACGGAGTAACCTCCTGTGCCTGTGCCGCAACGGCACCAAACAGCAGGCCAATAATAATTCTCTTCATAAATTTTGTAGGGTTATCCTCTGGAACAGAATGCCTTTATCCAGGTACCTGCAATTTATAAAAAATCAAAGATGATAATCTTCCGCCAACGAAGATTTTATAAATGTTACAGATTAGCCAATTCGCACAGAAGTCATCGTTAACGACCCTCCGATCGCTTTATCATTGAACAACGTAACCTCTTCCTTGTCATTTTTTAAACCCAATGTATACAACAACGGCAAATAGTGCTCTGGCGTAGGTATAGCCAGCATTGCCGCCCTGCCGAGGTTTTGATAGCTGATCAATGGTTTATGGTCATTGTTACTGATTAAGTCTTTGAATTGAGCATTGATTTCCAGCGCCCAGTCGTACCCGCCGCCATCCATCATATCCCAGCTTACCATTCTCAGGTTGTGTACCATATTGCCACTCCCCATAATCAGCACACCTTTTTTCCGCAGCTGGTAAAGTTCCGCTGCCAATTCGTAATGTGCCCTAGCATCCTTCGTATAATCCATGCTCAATTGTAATACGGGAATATTTGCCGCCGGGAACATATGTTTCAGCACTGTCCAGGCCCCATGGTCAAGCCCCCAATCATGATCCAGCACCACATCTGTACTTGTAATCAATGCTGCGGTTTCAGCAGCAAGTTCCGGATTGCCCGGGGCAGGATATTGCGCATCAAACAAAGCCTGTGGAAAGCCACCAAAATCATGGATTGTTTGCGGAAAGTTCATTGCAGTAACCGCTGTACCACGTGTAAACCAGTGTGCAGAGACAACTAAAACAGCTTTAGGAACCGGCATGGTGCGCCCGATATCAGCCCATTTCGTACTGAATTCATTATCTTCAATACCATTCATCGGCGAACCATGACCGATAAATAACACTGGCATCAATTCGTCCTGAACAGGAAGGTTTCCTGTTAAATTTTTTAGCTCTGATAAGTTTGCCATAATTTCCTGATATTAAAAAGGGGTTGTAAAAGCATTACTGCCTATACAACCCCTTCTTGTTTAAGCGTTCTTTTGCTTATTTAGCCTGAACGTATTCAAGGTTCAATGTAATTTTAACATCTTTAGCTACGCCCATTCCTGTCGGATCGTATTTGATATTATAATCTAAACGGTTGATCGTAGTTGTTGCATTAAAACCAGCTTTGGTCGCTTTAGATTGCGGATCGTTAACTGTACCGCCATAAATTACAGCGAACTTAACGTCTTTCGTTACATCGCGGATAGTCAGCTTACCACTCAGTTCGTAGTTGTTACCTTTTAATTTTTTGAAAGATTCACCTACAAATGTCATCGTAGGATATTTTGCTGCGTTAAAGAAATCATCAGTTTTCAAGTGATTGTTACGCATTTCAACATCAGTATTAATGCTGTTTACATCAACAGTAAAATTGATTTTAGCATCTGTTAAATCTGGTTTAGCAGCGTCAATAGTTCCTTCAAATTTTTTGAACGATCCATCTACAAAAGAAATACCCATGTGTTTCACTTCGAAACGCACAAAAGAGTGCATTGGGTCTACTGTCCATTTTGTTTGTGCAAAAGATGCCGCACTAATCGACAGGGCTACTAAGAATAAAAATACCTTTTTCATAAATATATTTGTTTGATACAAATTTACGTACGCAATCCCATACCACGCTTGATGTATGATAAGAAATGATTATTTTCCGGCCAGGGTTTCTTTTACCTCACCGCAATCATACATCTGGCTGCCATAAAATGGGTTCTGAACAGCCTTAACCTCGTTTAGCCAGTTATATTTACCCATCGGGCAGAACTGTATGTAAGCGATTTTACTGTTGATCTTCAATTCTGCAGCCAGTTTTACGAAAGCATCACTTACCTCCCTGAAACTTTTACGCTGTCCGGCCAGATCTGCTGTAGCAGCCATTACGTTCGAATGTTCAATGATAACCGCTGATTGTTCCATCCATAAATGATGTTGTGCATCTGTAGCAAATCCTGTATGAGGCACTGCTTTTACCGCAGCGACTAAGTTTAGCGCCAATTTTTCTGCTTCTGCGGGTTTATCAGTTGCCAGCGCATTTTTAAGCGCATAATAGCTATCTAAACTTTTGTTGAATTTTGTAGTAACAGCTGCATTTTGAGCCATCAGAGACTGAACGGAAACACAGATAAATAATGCTGCAATTAAAATTATTCTTTTCATATATAGTGTAATTTAAAAGTTTGACACCTGCATAAGCCAGCAGCGATTCCTGATCAGGCCCATGCAGGTTTAAAGCTGAGTTATTTTAAAACATTAAAAAAATTAAACTCTGCACGGAGCAGGTACATGTTTCTATTATAGCGGCCTGGGATATCACCGGCAACCTGGAAACGGTAACCCAGATCAATCCTTGTCCTGCTATTGATTATAGTTTGTATAGCAGGTGCGAAATCAACGTAAGTCTTCCCATTTTCAGGATTGGTCTTTCCCAGCATTTCGAAATAGACGTTAAAATTGGGCTGGTTATAGTTTTTATAGACCACAGGCAATACCAGGTAACCTGATGATAAGCTATAGCTGATCAGCTGGTCGGCCTGCGGCACGCCTATCCGCTTGCGGCTATCTGATACAAAAGCTTTATTATAAGCTACCGTACCTGACAGCGCCAGCTTATGTAATAGCTCTGTCACCACAATACCGCCCTGCACTCCGCTATTATCCCCTTCAAGATTAATATCTTCTGTGTATACAGGCCTTTTACTGCTACTTAAGCGGCCAAAAGCGGCAGCACGCAGATGGCGCTGGGTACCATCTACTGATAAAAACCGGTATTTGGCATATATACTTCCGCCTTCCAGCCTGTATTTGCCATCCATATCAGAGAAAAATCCCTGCACATGCGTCATCAGGTTTTTATTGAAGCTTAACATCAGTTCGGGGATAGTCCTGTTCATCCCTTTTCCATCAAAGATCCCTTCATTGGTTAGCCTGACACCAATTGATTTAGCAGCCATGTTACTCGCCGGCTCAGTAAAAACATACAATTCCTGTGCCTGCGCATACAAGCCCGTAGTCAGCAGCAAAACTGCTGTGATTAAAATATACTTCATGCTGTCCCTTAGATGCTCAGATGAAAAATGCGCGTTTCTTTTCCGGCGATTAATCCTTTACCAGTAAGGTAAGCAGGTGATTTTAATTCTGCCGCTCTTTTCTTAAATGCGGAAGAAGTGATAAAATCTTTGTCGATCACCTGAGCAGTAACCGGTCCGTCCAGTGTTTTGCTTTTGGTATTTGTAAACTGGTATACGTTTCCGTCAACCTGTGCAATCCCCTCGGCATCAACAGCTGTATTTTTGAAATTCATGGTTGCAGAAAGATCACCAATAGAGAACCCGGCATCCTGAACCTTATCCCTGATCTGGTCCATATCAACCGGCTGATCAGCTTTAAATGCAAGAACAAAAACATTCCTGTTCAGGTCTGGTGTTACACTGTCTATAAATCCAAGACTTTTTAAAGAGGTCTCTGTTGCCCTTGAGCACATGGAGCAGGTTAACCCGTTAACTTGTACTTCGGCTTTGGTAATTTGTTGTGCGAATGAGACTTTGCTGATAAACAAAGCAGCGAAAATGATGAAATAACTGAAAGTTTTCATAAAAATATGATTAGTTTTTCCGGTTATAAAGCTTGCATCAGCTCGTTGATTACTATGTAGACGATGGAATCTGATGCAGGTTATAATGGAATTAATTAGGAAATAAATAAAATACGGAATTTTTCCGGCAGCTTTTGCCCCTGGAAAAAATGGCATTTATTCCTGATCTAATTTCTGAAAACGCAGTTAAAGGCGTAGAGGGATACTCTTGACGAGAAGGGAGGCGCTTTGTTTTCGGTTTTACTGAATAACTTCGGCAGGATAGATTCTACCATTTCCAGTAAAAAAGGAGCAAAAAACAATTTTATACTATAGTTTTTTGGCAGCTCCACCTTTAAACCAGATTGATGACTGTCTTTGATCTTGGCATCAACCGCAGTATTTTTGCAGCATTTATTTGCCATCGGGGATTTTTCAGTTTCTTTACAAAACTTACACTGTGCCGCTTCGGTAAACTGTACAGTAGAAAGCTCTCCTCCGCAAAAATGCAGACTAAGGGCAACACCAATTACGCTGATCAGGTAAAAGGCACATAATCCTAAAGCTATCTTTTGTCTCAGTTTCATCTGAATTCCAATTAATCAACAGGCCAGCAGCCTATCATATCTTTGTATAACAAAAATAGGGATAAAAATAATAAAAACACAGGCTGCTTTTAGAAAAAACTAAATTCTGTCTTAACTTAGCCACGAATAGCCCTTGCGAATGAAACATATACTTACCCTCCTGCTTGCCCTAAGCCTGACCTCAGTTTTTGCCGCCAGGCCAAAACACCAGTATGTAAAGATTAAAACTGACCAGGGAGAGTGTATTATTATGCTTTATAATGAAACGCCGCTGCACCGCGATAATTTGATTAAACTAGTGAGATCAGGGTTTTATAATGGCACTTTGTTCCATCGTGTTATCAGCGCTTTTATGATCCAGGGGGGCGACCCCGATTCTAAAAATGCCGCACCAAAAATAGAATTGGGCAATGGCGATGTAGGTTATACCATCCCGGCAGAGTTCCGCGACAGCCTTTTTCACAAAAAAGGTGTGCTGGGTGCGGCAAGGGACGATAATCCAAAAATGGCTTCCAGCGGATGCCAATTCTATATCGTTCAGGGCAAAAAGTTCACAGACGCACAGCTCGATACCCTGGAGAAGAAACGAATGCACTTTAAAATCCCGCAATGGCAGCGTGACATCTACAAAAACATTGGCGGGAGCCCGCATTTAGACAGGAAGTATACCGTTTATGGCGAAGTGGTCCGCGGATTACCATTAGTAGATTCTGTTGCCATCGTAAAAACAGATGCAAACAACCGGCCATTGGCAGATATAAAAATGACCGTTACGCTTCTCAAAAGAAGAGAAGCCCGTAAACTTGAAAAACAATTGCGCAAGGAAGAGGAGCAGGATAGCACTGCTCTCCAACAATAATAAACTATACTTATGAAGATAATATCTTACAATGTGAACGGTATCCGTTCGGCCACCACAAAAAATTTCCTCGGCTGGCTGGAAGCAACAGATGCCGATATGATCTGCCTGCAGGAAGTGAAAGCAATGCCCGTACAGATCCCTGAAATCATCGCGGTGATTGAACAGCTGGGTTATCACCATTACTGGTTCACTGCAGAAAAAAAAGGATACAGCGGCGTGGCAATCCTGACAAGGATCAAACCAAATCATGTAGAATATGGATGCGGAGAAGAATGGATTGATAAAGAAGGACGCATTTTAAGGGCCGATTTTGACACTTTCTCCCTGATGAGCGTATACTTGCCCTCAGGATCATCCGGCGACGACAGACAGGTTAAAAAGTATGAATTTATGTCGTTTTTCCAAACCTATATTGCCGGTCTCCGCAGCAGTCGCCCTAACATGGTTATTTCCGGTGATTATAACATCTGCGCCACCGCTATTGATATCCATAACCCTAAATCAAATGCAAATTCATCAGGCTTCCTTCCGGAAGAAAGAGAATGGATGGCGCTGTTCCTGGAAAGCGGCTTTGTAGATACGTTCAGGCATTTTAATAAAGACCCTCATCAATACACCTGGTGGAGTTTCAGAGCAAATTCAAGAGCAAAAAACTTAGGCTGGCGTATCGATTATCATTTAGCGACCCTGCCGATGCTGGCAAAGTTGAAAAACGTAACCATCCTGCCAGATGCAATACACTCCGATCATTGCCCCGTACTGCTGGAAACTGATGCTTAGAAATAAATCGTCTGGTCTGGCGTAATACACAGATCGAGGCGGATATCATTGGCGTGGATATCAGTAATGGTATCTACGCTTTCAAAAAAACAGAGCCCTGCTTTTAACGCAGGATGCTCTTGCAGAAAGCGGTCATAAAATCCTTTGCCGTACCCTACCCGATAGCCTTTACGATCAAAAGCCAATAATGGCACTACCACCAGGTCTATTTTCCCTGTAAATTGTTCGTTCTCTACCGGCTCTAAAATATTGAACAGGTTTTTCTGCAGGTCTTCCTCTCCCCTATAGAAATGGTGCGTCATCAGGGACGTTTCAAAATCCGCCTTAGGTACAATAATTTTTATATCAGGATGATTGGTCTGCAGCCAGCTGATCAGCATAAAGGTATCAGGCTCCTTTTTTTCTGCGATCGGGAGGAACAGGTGAACAACATGCACATCGCTAAAGTCCAGTCCGCAGAATTGTGCCAGCAGCATTTTACTTAGCCGCACGATATCTTCTTCGCTGAGCGTTTTCCTGCGGGCAGACGCTTGTTTTCTGATCTCTGCTTTGTTCATATCAATTAGCGCATATTGTTGTGAAAGGACCTTAAAATAAAGTTAATTACTGATCTGAGTCCTGATATTCATGCAAGTTAGCGATCCGCGAGAAAAAAGCCTGTAAAAAAGTATGGCTTCGGGAACCACTCCGAAGCCAAAATCAACCTAAACCTAAAACTAAACTATGAAAATTCTTATTTTACTCTTTCTATATACTCACTCGTGCGTGTATCAACCTTGATTTTATCTCCCTGGTTGATAAACAACGGCACTTTAATTTCTACACCTGTTTCAACAGTGGCATATTTCGATGCACTTGTAGAAGTATCGCCTTTTACAGCAGGCTCTGTATAAGTGATCTCTAATTCTACATGCGAAGGTGTCTGTGCCATAATCGGCTCGTCACTTTCAAATGCGATGATCACATTCATTCCTTCTTTTAAGAACTTAACAGATTCCCCAAATAACGATTTAGGAATGTTAAACTGCTCAAAAGAGATGATGTCCATTACCACTAAAAAATCACCGTCTTCATATAAGTACTGGTAATCATTAGTTTCAACACGACAGATAACAACCTCTTCATCTGTCCGGAACCTATACTCAACAACCTTGCCGGTTTTGATGTTCCGCATTCTCGACTGGTAGAAAGCGCGTAAATTACCGGGTGTACGATGGATGTATTCTTCCACCTGCACCAACTCTCCGTTGAAACGAAGTATATTCCCGCTTTTTACTTCCGATGCTTTTGCCATTTTCTTTGAAATCTTTGCTTAAACCAACAGCGCTATTTCGTGCCGCAAAGGTAAAAACTATTTGTTAATCCTACAACACTTATTTTAAAAATTATTTATAACGCTAATTACACACTCTAAACGTGACATTAGCGTTGCAATCAACTGCTTATGCCCGACTTATAATCAGTTATTCTTATTAAATTATCGCAAAAAGAATACTCATTTTCCTGATTTGAACCTACCAGCACCAATTTATCAGCTGTGAAATTCGTGATTAACGAGCGATACCACTCCATTCCCTGCTGGTCAAGGTTAGAAGTTGGTTCATCCAGCAATAATAAGGGGGTATTGGTACAGCAGGCCAGTGCAAGCTTTGTACGCTGCCGCATCCCTGAAGAAAAGTATTTCAGCGGTTTATCCTGCGCTTTGGCTAAACCCAAAAGATCGAGCAGTCCGGCCGCATCCATTCCGGGATAAAACTGTTTGAATTTAAAATGAAAATCGATGGTCTCCTGCAGAGTGAATTCTTCTACCAGATCTACATAAGGTGCAGCAAAGCTAACAAGCTGATAAAGCTTTTCTACCGGCACATCCCCGTTCGCTGTATAGATGACAGTTCCTTCAGAAGGTGCCAGGCTACCCAGAACTACGCTAAGCAATGTCGATTTACCGGATCCGTTGGGCCCCAGGATGGCATATTTACCACCAGCTTGAAACTGGTAGGTAAAATCCCTGAATATCCACTCCCGGTTAAACCGTCTGCCCGCACCCTGTAGCTCGATGTTCATGAAAAAACTAGCTTGAAGTACCGAACCCTTTCATCACGCCCCTGTTTGAGTTCCTGATGAAATCAACAATCTCATCACGAATTTCCGTAGGCGCAAATTCCGCTTCGATTTTATCCAATGCTTTAGTTACGTTATTGTGCTTAACGAACAGAACCCTGTAAATCTCCTGGATTTCATTGATTTTCTCTGACGAGAAACCGCGTCTCCTTAAACCTACAGAATTGATACCCGCGTAAGATAATGGCTCCCTTGCCGCTTTTACATAAGGCGGCACATCTTTACGCACCAGTGAACCACCGGTAACAAAAGCGTGAGACCCAACCTTAACAAATTGATGGATGGCCACTAAACCTGCCAAAACCACGTAGCTGCCGATGGTAATGTGCCCCGCCAGTGTAGTACTGTTAGAGAAGATACAATGATCTCCGACTTCACAATCGTGTGCAACGTGCGAATAAGCCTGTATCAGGCAATTGCTTCCAATTACTGTTTTCCACTTGTCCTTAGTACCCCTGTTGATGGTAACACACTCCCTGATGGTTGTATTGTCACCAATCTCTGCCGTGGTTATTTCCCCGGCAAACTTAAGGTCCTGCGGCACTCCCGAAATCACTGATCCGGGAAATATCTTACAGTTTTTACCAATCCTTGCGCCGTCCATGATCACCACATTAGAGGCAATCCATGTACCATCACCGATGACAACGTCTTTATGAATAACTGCGAAAGGCTCTATAACTACGTTCTCTCCTATTTTCGCTTCCGGATGTATATATGCTAAAGGTTGTATCATGATACGCGTTCGCTTTCTTTTACTTTTGAAATTTGTGCCATCATCTCTGCTTCGACAACTATCTTATCTCCTACCATTCCCACACCTTTCATCTGTGCTATGCCTCTGCGGATCGGCTCCATCAAATCGCATCTGAAAACTATAGTATCACCAGGTAAAACCTGAGCTCTGAACCTTACTTTATCGATTTTAAGGAAATAAGTAAGGTAATTTCTTGGGTCGGGCACAGTACTCAGCACAAGGATACCCCCTGTTTGTGCCATCGCCTCGATCTGTATCACACCCGGAAGAACCGGTGCGCCCGGAAAATGTCCTTTGAAAAATTCTTCGTTCATGGTTACGTTTTTAACGCCCACAACGTGTGTTTTAGACAATTCCAGGATTTTATCTATGAACAAAAATGGCTGTCTGTGCGGCAGGATCTCCATGATCTGCACAACATCATACAGCGGCTTTACAGAGGGGTCATAAACCTTCTGTACTTTTTTGTTTTTTTCTTTTTTAATCGCCGCTTTGATTTTTTTAGCAAAGGCAATGTTCGCGGCATGACCCGGACGGGCAGCCATGATATGTCCTTTGATATGCATTCCAACAAGCGCAAGGTCACCAATCATATCTAATAATTTGTGTCTCGCAGGTTCGTTTTGGTAACGCAGTTCCATATTGTTCAGGATTCCCTGTGGTGCAACTTCAATTTTTTCCCTGTTAAATATTTTGGCAAGGTGGTCCAGCTCATCACGGGTAACTTCCTTATCAACAATAACGATCGCATTATTTAAATCACCACCTTTAATCAGGTTGTTCTGTAACTGGTACTCTAATTCGTGCAGGAAGCAAAATGTACGGCATGAGGCAATCTCATCCTTAAATTCCGCGATGCTCGAAATTACCGCATGCTGGCTGCCTAATACCGGCGAATTATAGTCGATCATACAGGTAAACCTGTAATCATCAAGCGGCATTGCCACGATCTCTACTTTTCTGTCTGCTTCCGTATAAATGATATTATGCGGGATCTGAAAGTATTCACGGTCAACAGTCTGGTGAACCACACCAACACTTTCCAGTGCGTTAAGGAACAGCACGGCACTGCCATCCATGATAGGAGCTTCCGGTCCATCCAGTTTCATCAGAATATTATCCAGGTCCATTCCAACCAGCGAAGCCATAACATGCTCAACAGTGCTGATACTTGCGCCGTTTTGTGTAATCGTTGTTCCTCTTGCGGTATCGGTAACATTATCACAATCAGCATCTACAATAGGTTCTCCCGGCAAATCAATCCGCTGAAATTTAAAGCCGTGATTTTCCGGTGCCGGACAAAATGTCAAAGTAACATTTGCACCTGTGTGTAAGCCTACTCCCTGTACAGAAACTTCGCTTTTTATGGTTTTTTGTTTAACGTTCATTATTGTTGTGTGTGGTACTAACTATGCTTTCATCATCGCCGCCTTTTAACAGGGACTCCAATTTTCTAATCCTTTTTTCCATTTCCGGGAGGTGCTTAAACAGTACCGAAGCACGCATCCAATCCCTCAATGGCTGTGCCGGCGTGCCATGCCATTGTTTATTTTCTTCAGTGATATTGAAATTTAAGCCCGCCTGCGCACCAATTTGCGTTCCATCGGCGAGAGATAAATGTCCTGCAACCCCTACCTGGCCCCCAACAACAGATTTCTTTCCAATTTTAGTACTGCCAGAAATACCTGCCTGTGCGGCAACAACAGTATTTTCACCGATTTCCACATTATGCGCAATCTGGATTAGATTGTCGAGCTTAACCCCTTTTCTGATAAACGTAGAGCCCATTGTTGCCCTGTCTATCGAAGTATTGGCGCCAATTTCTACATCATCTTCTATCACTACATTTCCAATCTGTGCAATCTTGGAATAAGTTCCGTCCGGCTGAGGCGCAAAGCCAAAACCATCACTTCCAATAACTGTGTTAGAATGTATAACGACACGATTGCCGATAACGCTACGGTTATAGATTTTTACCCCCGGATGAATGGTATTATCAGATCCGATGATAGTGTCCGGACCAATAAAAACCTGTGGGTTGATTTTCGTATTGTCACCAATCTCTACATTTTCCGAGATATAGGAAAATGCGCCTACAAATACATTCTTCCCTACTTTTGCTGAAGGATGGATGAATGAAGGCTGTTCGATTCCCGAGCGCTGTGAAAATTCGTTCATAGCCTCGTTATACTTCTCCAGTAAAACTGAAAAAGCACTATACGGATCCTTTACCTTCACTAAGGTGCAGGTAACTGGCTGAGCTGGGAAAAAATCTAATCCAACAATTACTACTGATGCATTAGTCGTATATATATATTGCTCATATTTTCGGTTAGACAGAAAACACAAAGCCCCTTTTTTACCATCTTCTATTTTTGAAAGTTCTGAAACTGTGACGTTTTCATCCCCCTCAATCGCTCCACTTAAAAATTCGCTTATCTGCTTGGCAGTAAATTGCATTCTACAAAGTTAAATGTTAAATTGATATGAACAAATAGGTACAACTGCCTAATTTTTTCTGACTTGTTTATATTCGGAAACTAAAAACGGGATTATAATTGAATTATTTTGTTAAATAATGCTAAATTATCCTTGGATAGCATAAAATGTGCTTTCTAACGGTCTTGTCGAGCGATTCAAGATTAGAGAGATCAGACGCTTTTGCAATGTCAATAGTCGTATTATTCTTCATTAAAATATTAATAGTACTGTTTCCTTCGGCAGTATTGTATGCCCGGTTGCTGATTTTGTCGGTAAAAACGAAGTAAGAAACATCGTTTTCGTCAACTTCCAGACTAATCATCGCATTCTCTTTGATCCGCTGTACCCTGCTTTCTTCAGGAATTTCATTGCTGATTTCTGTTTTATACAGGTTCCGGTCTACCAGCATTGTACAAAGGATCGACAAAATCCTGTCATCATGCTCCCGCCAAACTTTTACAGAGGCAAAGATATCCTGGTCGTCCAGCCTGGAGAACCGGAGCAAATGAATATCCGATTCGAAAAAATCCTTTTTTATAACATCGTTTTTAAGGAAATGCTGTAATGCCGGTGTCGCGAACAACTCATGTCCGTTAATGGCAAGCTCCTTTGCCCGCTTTAAAATTTTCACCAGCAACTGTTCGCCTGCAATTACTGTTTTGTGCAGGTATACCTGCCAGTACATCAGCCTGCGCGCAATCAGGAACTTTTCTATCGAATAAATCCCTTTCTCCTCAATCACCAGATGGTCATCGGCAATATTGAACATCTTGATGATCCTGTCAAAACTGATCACCCCCTCACTCACACCAGTAAAAAAACTATCCCTGTTCAGGTAATCCATCCGGTCGAGATCGAGCTGACTGGAAATAAGCTGATGAAGGAATTTCTTAGGATATTTACCTTTAAAAACTTCAATAGCCATCGTCAGACGCCCATCAAACTGCTCATTCAGCCGTTCCATCATTAGCATGGAAATATCTTCGTGTGATATGCCCTTGACTAACGAATGTTCAAGGGCATGTGAAAACGGGCCATGCCCGATGTCATGCAGTAAAATAGCGACTGTGGCCGCTTCTTCTTCCTCTGTAGTAATCTCATGTCCTTTACTGCGCAATATTTCTATAGCCAGGCTCATCAGGTGCATGGCACCCAGCGCATGGTGAAAACGCGTGTGCAGTGCCCCAGGATAAACCAGGTGCGTCATCCCCAATTGTTTAATATAGCGTAAACGCTGGAAAAAAGGGTGCGAGATCAGGTCGAATATCAGTTCAAACGGTATATTGATAAAGCCATATACCGGGTCATTTATTATTTTCTTTTTGTTCAATACTTACAAAATAAATTATACGGTACAAAAATTGCTATTTTTATCCGTACTATAAGAAAGAGGGAACTCTTTTTTGAGGATTTTATTTACACCATACAACTATAATAATGCAGGAAACCAAGATTCTATGGGCCGACGATGAGATAAACTTATTAAAACCACATATTTTACTGTTAAACGAAAAAGGGTATCATGTAACAACATTTACAAATGGGAATGATGCTTTGGAAGCTTTTGGAAAAGAGCATTTCGACCTGGTATTCCTTGATGAAAACATGCCCGGCATGAGCGGACTGGAAACATTGTCTGCCATTAAAAATATAAAAAGCGACATTCCTGTCGTACTGATTACCAAAAGCGAAGAGGAGAACCTGATGGAAGATGCCATTGGTTCAAAAATTGACGATTACCTGATTAAACCGGTAAACCCTAAGCAGGTATTACTGACGATCAAAAAGATTATTGACAATAAACGCCTGATCAACGAGAAGACCTCTATGGCTTATCAGCAGGATTTTCGCCGTTTAGGGATGACCCTGAACGACCGCCTGAGTTACGAGGAATGGATCGAAGTTTATAAAAAACTGGTTTTCTGGGAACTGGAACTGGAAAAACTGGACGACCCGCAGATGCATGAGATTCTGACCATGCAGAAGTCGGAAGCCAACACGCAGTTCTCTAAATTCATTGAAGAAAACTACCTTGGATGGGTAAACGGCAAAGAAAAAGCACCTTTGTTGTCCAATGAACTCCTTAAAAAGAAAGCCTTCCCGCACATCAATTCTACCACTCCCGTATTTTTTATCCTGATCGATAATTTACGTTACGACCAGTGGAAGATTATCAACCCGCTGATCACAGAACATTTCAGGCTGGACGAAGAAGATACCTATTCGAGCATCCTGCCAACGGCAACTCAATACGCAAGGAATTCTATTTTCTCGGGACTGATGCCGTTAGAGATGGAAAAACGTTTCCCTTCGCTATGGCAGAACGATGATGATGAAGGTGGAAAAAACATGCATGAAGAAGCATTTTTAGCCGATCAGATCAAACGCAGTGTACGCAAGGATTGTAAGTTCAGCTACCATAAAATCCTGACTTACGATGACGGAAAGGCATTGAACGAGCAGATGAACAACCTGATGCAAAATGAGTTTAATGCGATTGTATACAACTTTGTAGATATGCTTTCCCATGCCCGTACGGATATGGCGATGATCCGCGAACTGGCAAACGATGATGCGGCTTACCGCTCTTTAACCTTGTCGTGGTTTGAACACTCCCCGCTGCTGGAACTGCTTAAAAAGCTGGCGCAGAAACAGGTCAAAGTAATTATTACAACCGACCATGGAACGATCCGTGTAAAACACCCGAGCAAGGTAATCGGCGACAGGAATACGAATACCAATTTACGTTACAAACAGGGAAGAAACCTGAATTATAATGCAAAAGAGGTTTTCCTGATTAAAAACCCGCATGAAGCACAGCTGCCTAAGATCAATATCAGTTCAAATTATATCTTTGCTAAAGAAGACCGGTACTTCGTTTATCAGAATAACTATAACCAGTTTGTAAACTATTATAATGAAACTTTCCAGCATGGAGGTATCTCTTTGGAAGAGATGATCATCCCTGTGGCAACTTATAGTTCACGATCGTAATTTAACAATGAACTTTACAATTAATCACCTTTCTCAATTAAGCGGTGCCGCAAAGGCACTGCTTAATTTTGCAGGCGACCAGCAAATTTTCATCTTTGAAGGAGAAATGGGCGCCGGTAAAACGACTTTCATTAAAGCCCTTTGCGAAGAACTGGGCGTACAGGAAAATGTGAGCAGCCCTACTTTTTCTATTGTAAACGAATATATTACGGCAGCAGATCAGATCATCTATCATTTTGATTTCTACCGTATAAAAAATTTACAGGAGGCTTATGACATTGGTTATGAGGAATATTTTTACTCCGGTCACAGGTGCCTGATCGAATGGCCTGAACGGATAGCAGAAATCCTGCCGGAACATTATGTAAAAATTGAGATCGGGGCATTATCCCCCGATCAGAGAGCGTTTACTTTTACCAAATTTTAATGTTCAAATGCTTGGAATTAGCTTATTTTTCTTAATTTCATTTAAAAATATCTAGACAAATGGCTACAGGATTACGGGAAGAAATGGCCTCAATTGCTCAAAAGGGTTTACTACAACCTAAAGAGACGCTGTCAGAACTTAAACAAAAAAGCAACAGTCTTTATATTGGGATCCCGAAAGAGATCTCTTTCCAGGAAAACAGGATTGCGCTAACCCCGCTGTCTGTTGCACTGCTGGTTAACAATGGCCACAAAGTGCTGCTGGAAAGCGGTGCAGGAACAGGCGCTAATTTTTCTGACAACGATTACAGTGAGCAGGGTGCGATCATTACTTTTAACAAAAAGGATGTTTTTGATGCTGACATTATTGTAAAGATTGCCCCGCCTACTTTAGATGAGGTAGAACTCATGCATAAAGGACAGACCCTGATCTCCGCATTACAAATGGGCGCGCTCAAAGAAAATTACCTGAAGGCACTGCTCGAAAAAAAAATCAACGCCCTTTGTTTCGAAAATTTGAGGGACGAAGGAAATATTTTAAGCGTGGTACGTGCCATGAGTGAGATTGTTGGCGCCACATCAATTTTTATTGCGGCGGAATACTTAAGCAGCGTAACAGGCGGCAAAGGCCTGATGCTTGGCGGGTTTACCGGTGTACCCCCTACAGAGATCGTAATCCTTGGTGCCGGCACCGTTGGCGAATATGCCGCACGCACAGCATTATCATTAGGTGCAGAAGTTAAAGTATTTGATAGTTCTATTTACCGGTTAAGACGGTTGCAGAATAACCTGGGGAGCCGTGTTTTTACCTCTGTCATGCAACCTATTGTACTGGGCAAAGCCGTTACCACATGTGATGTAGTAATCGGTGCAATCAGGGCAACCAATGGACGCAGCCCCTGCGTGATCATGGAAGAAACTGTGGCCCGCATGAAACCGGATTCGGTAGTGATCGATGTAAGTATTGACCAGGGCGGCTGCTTCGAGACGTCTGAAGTAACGAACCACAAAGATCCCGTGTTCAGGAAACACGATGTAATCCATTACTGTGTGCCGAATATCGCATCACGGGTACCCAGAACAGCATCTTATGCGCTGACTAATATCTTTACCCCAATCCTGATAGATATAGGTGATATGGGCGGTCTAATGAACGTAGTATGGAACAAACCCGGCATCAGGGAAGCTTTATATATTTACCAGGGGCACCTCACCAGTAAAGATCTTGCCAGCATGTTTAACCTGCCGTACAAAGATATTGAGCTGTTGGTAGCGGCTAATCAGTAAGCAGCGCCTTTTTGCCCTTCCAGATAAATTGCAGGTAAACCAAAGCAGCAAGGGTAATCCCTGTACAGATAAAAAAGGTAAATGGAATCGTCGAAATATCATCAACGAACAGCCAGCCAGCCAATAGCGCACCTAATCCGATACCCGCTTCCAAAGCGATATACATCGTAGCCATTGCCTTTCCTCTGTGATCGGGATCACTGAGGTCGATTGTCCATGCGTTTGCAGCCGGGGAAAGCATTCCTGTGGCCACACCGTATAAAACAGACGCAGCCATTAAAAGAAAAGAAGAATTTGCCATCCCAATCCCTAAAAGAGAAAGGGCGAGCAGTACCAGGGATATCTTGAGGATCAGCACACGCCCGTATTTATCTGAGGCCCTGCCAGCCACAAACCTGATCAGCAGTGATGCAATGGTAAATACCATAAAAAATAACCCTTTATTACTTGTGCCAAGGTATTTGCCCCAGTCACCGATTACAGTTAGTATAACTCCATAACTTACATAACTCAGTAAGGTAATTACTGCAGCGGGAATCACTCTCCACTCAATAATATCTTTCCTGCTGATTTTTAAATGAGAGAAATTGAATGATTTTTTGTCTTTCAGCGTTTCTTTCATGTTCGCCAGGATCGCGATCGACAGCAGGGCGAAAACAGAGGAACAATAAAAGAGGATATTGATAGAAAAATGATCTGTAATTGTACTTCCGATAGCAGGGCCGATAGCTAGCCCGGTACTAAAACATAGCCCATGAACGCCCATTGCCTCCCCCCAGCGGTTAACCGGAACAAGATCCGCTACGTAAGCAGCGGTCGCCGTAGGTTTAAACCCTGTAGAGAAACCATGTATCAGTCTTAAAAAAAGGAAACCTGCAACAGTAGTGAGTATGGGGTACAGAAAACCGCAAACGAAACATACTACGGAGCCAACTGCCATTACGGGTACACGGCCAATCGTATCCGTCAGTTTTCCGCTAAAAGGCCTTGAAAATCCTGCTGTAAGTGTAAACAGAGCAATAATCAATCCTTTATACGAAGCACCGCCCATACCACTTAGATACGCAGGGAGCTCAGGGATGAGCATGTTAAAGCTAGCAGAAAAAAGGAATGAACTTAGACAAACTAATGCGAATTGCAGGGTATAAATCGATTGAGTAGATTTCTCCATATCCGCACAAAAGTAAAATTATTACTGCATTTATTCTTAGAAATTATCATGGATATAAATGATCATCCGGGCCATTTCCTCTTTTACTTTGGCTAACGGTGTAATAAAGTTATTGTTCATCAATGAAAAGCTTAATACCCTTCTTTTTTTAGTAACTACATACCCGCTTTGGCTATAATTATTAGAGAAAGTCCCTGTTTTAGCAAAAACAAAAGGTTTGTCGTTTTTAGGGTAAGCATTTTTTAACGTGCCGGTTTTACCTCCCGCAGGCAACATACTGAAGAGTTTTTCCCGGTTATGGACAGTCGAATCAATCAAGTGGAGCACCATGATCATGTCGCGGGGACTAAACAGGTTCATCCTCGACATGCCAGAACCATCTACCCATCTTGGTTTATTGGGCAGTTTGCTTAAATACTTTCCCGAAATATAACTGATCGCATCAGTGCCACTCAGATTCTGCTGAAATTTATTGGAATAAACCAGCAGCAGCTGTTCGGCAATAAAATTATCACTTGGCAGCAGCATTTCCCTGAAAACATGTTCTGATGGCACATTAAATATTGTTTTTGCAGTTGCCGGCATGTCCATGCGTATTAGTTTTACCGCACGCTTTAAAGTGTCACTCAACATAGAAACCGTAGTTGCAGTACTTGTCCGGTAAGGAATCTGCTGCGTATACCCCTGGGGCACCGGTATCGCTGGATAAGTAAACTCGTTTTCATCAACCTTTCTGTCTACTGTAAATGTTTGATAGCTCAGCAAGCTGTCTTTTGTAAAACAGTCATTGAAATGCGCAGGATTGACACTTACGCGCCCATTGTTACCTTTGATTGAGATCAGGTTACCAAACAGGGGCAGCTCTGTTATTTCTGCCTGCGACGGATCACTGTAATCGTCCCATGCCCATCCCTGACCGTAAACATTACCTCTATATCTCCCCGGAGAGAAAAACAGCTGTTTGCTGCTTGATTTTAAAAAGTTAAAGGCGTTAATTCCCCTTAACCGCTCTTCCAGAAAAGAAGGATCGCCTGTTCCCCAGAAAATCAGCGAATCTCCACGCTCGATATATCTTAAAGAAGGCAGTGAATCAGGAAATATTTGCAGCCCTGCATAAAAAGTATAGAGCTTCGTATTGGAGGCCGGAATAAAATATTTATCTGCATTTTTTTCATAAATCACGGCCCCATCGTCCAGATCGGACAGCGCAAAACCCACCAGATGATCATTAAGCACTACAGAATTAGTTAAAAAAGTATTTAATTTTTTACCGATCTGCTTATTTGCGGTACAACTTGCCATGAAAATAATACAAAGACCTGCTAAAACGTAATAATAACTGCAGTAAGGTGCTTTGTTCCGATTCATTTCTTTGTTTTAGTATTGTGCTTCCTCTAAAGTATCATTTTTTTTATATTATTGCCCAGATTTTCATCGGAGAATATTTGATTTTTACGTATTATGAAGCTACCAGGATTATTTTCATCATCTATTAAAGGAATGTCGCTGGCATTTCCGCTTAGATGTTCCAACAAGCAGTGTAACTTTGCGATTACTGAATAGTCTTATATTTTGTACAATGAATACTTTTATCCCCGGAATCGAAACCCTTACTTATATAATTTAACCCAATGAACACCAAAACTAAGACGCTGGCAGTTGCCGGAATGTGCTTTTTGTGTGCTTTCGGCAGCAATGCTGCTTTTGCACAAAAGAAATCTAAAAAAAAGACCCCAGCTGCAGGAGTTGGAACCCCGCCGGCGCCACCGGCAAAAAAAGAAGGAATTAAACCTTTCAACGAAATTATCACAGCAAAAGCAAGAACAAAAAACGGATTATTCAAGACCTATAAAGTTGATGATAAATGGTTTTTCGAAATACCTGACACTTTATTAAACCGCGAAATGCTTGTGGTTTCCCGCCTGCTTAAAGTTCCTACCGGTGTATCTGTGGGCAACCAACAGTATGGAGGAGAAGAATTAAACGAACAGGTTTGGCAATGGGAACGTCGCGGAAAGCAGGTTTTTATCCGTGTACCGAGTTATTCTGTCCGCGCGGACAGTACTTCGGACATGGCACAATCTGTTAAGAACTCCAATCTTTCTACAATCCTTGCCGGTTTTGATATCAAAGCTTACAACAAGGATACTACAGGCGTAGTGATTGATGTGACTGATTTTTATAATGGCGACTTAATGGCTATCGGTGCGACTGATGAATTAAGGAAAGCGTATAAAACTACGGTGATGGATCCCACACGTTCTTATATTGATACCATCAAAACGTTCCCGCTGAATATTGAAGTAGCAACCAGTAAAACATACCGTACAATGGAATCTCCTATTGATAACAGTATCGGAGCGGTTACTTATGAGTTCAATACTTCTATGCTGTTATTACCGAAAAAATCTGTTAAACCAAGGCTTACAGATTCCAGAGTCGGTTATTTCGGACAGACACAAACAGACTACGGTACTGACGCACAAAAAGCAGAACGTACTGCTTATGTACACAGATGGAACCTTGTTCCAAAAGACACTGCTGCTTATATGCGCGGAGAATTGGTAGAACCGGTGAAACCGATTGTAATTTATATCGATCCTGCAACGCCTAAGAAATGGGTACCCTACCTAATTCAGGGGATTAACGATTGGCAGGCTGCTTTCCAGGAAGCTGGATTTAAGAATGCCATTGTTGGAAAAGAAGCACCTACAGCACAGCAAGATCCTGATTTCAGTGTAGATGATTCACGCTATTCTGTAGTACGTTATTTTGCGTCTAACATTGCCAATGCTTACGGCCCGCATGTTTCTGATCCGCGCAGCGGGCAAATCCTGGAAACTCATATCGGATGGTACCACAATGTTATGAACCTGCTGAGAAACTGGTATATGGTACAAACTGCAGCTATTAACCCTGCAGCGAGAAAAGCTAAATTTGATGACCAGCAAATGGGCGAACTGATCCGTTTTGTATCTTCACATGAGATCGGACACACTTTGGGCTTACCACATAACTTTGGTTCCAGCTATGCTTACCCTGTTGATTCATTACGATCTAAAAAATTCACTGATGCACACGGAACTGCCCCGTCTATCATGGATTATGCACGTTTCAACTACATCGCACAGCCAGGCGATGGTGTAACAAAATTACATCCATCTATCGGAGAGTACGATAAATGGTCAATTAAATGGGGATATACCTGGTTCCCTGGCAATTTAACCCCTGCACAGGAAAGAGAAAAACTGGACGTATGGACAGTAGCAAAAGCCGGAAACCCGTTATACTTCTACGGCAGACAGGGAACAAGCCTTGATCCAAGATTACAAAGCGAAGATTTGGGTGATAATGCAATGAAAGCAAGTACTTATGGTATTGCCAACCTTAAACGCATTTTACCGAATTTAGAGAAATGGACTTACGAGAAAGGAAAAGATTACAGCAATCTGAAAGAGATTTACGGTGAAGTAGTTGGTCAGTTTAACCGTTACATGGGCCACGTTACGGCAAATGTAGGCGGAATGAGTGAAAACTTTAAAACGTACGACCAGAAAGGTGCTGTTTATACTTACCTGCCTAAAGCTAAACAAAAAGAGGCCATGGCTTTCTTTAATGCCCAATTGTTCACTACACCAACATGGCTGATTAACAACGTTGAACTGGCTAAATTTGATAACGGCGTATTGCTTAATGGAATTAAAAATGTACAGACGCGTACTCTGGATAACCTGCTGAGCCCTTCGCGTATCGCAAGATTATTAGACAACGAAACTAAAAATGGCGCTACAGTCGCATATACGCTTCCGGAAATGTTTAAAGATCTTCATGCAGGTATTTTTACCGCTGCAAGACCTGATGCGTTTAAACGCAATCTGCAGCGCTCATATGTAGATAAATTAGATGCATTGATGACTAAAGATCTGGTACTGCCTCCGGGAGCACCCGCAGATCTGTTTGCCAATTTTGGAATGACTCCTGTAAATGTGTCACTTTCTGATATCAGACCTTTAGTAAGAGTAGAGTTAAAATCTTTATTAGCGATCGCAAAAGCAAGAGCTGTTGCCGGTGATACGCTGACTAAGGCGCATTATGACGACCTTGTTGTAAGGATCAACGATATCCTGAACCCAAAAAAATAGAATAAGATAAATTTTAATCGGCCCTCGGATAGCAGGCTCGGCATTTTTGCCGGCCTGCTATCCGAGGGCTTTTTTATGCCTTTAACTTTTTAAGCAGAGCGCAATATGATGGTATATCCGGTCAGGAACGATTAGATATGAGTCCGTATTGAGTGCGTGTTGAGTCCGTGTTGAGTGCGTGTTTTACTGGAATATCTCGGACTCAACACGGATTCATATTTTATTCAAATTGCTTTCATCCCGATCAGTATATTCTTTGTGTATGCACAACATATCCGTCGTTAATTCCCAAACCGGCCATTGTAACAAAGTTTTTGGTTGCCAGATCGCATAAACCCTTCGATAATTGATGATTCAAAAGGAAAGCCTGATATATTTGCAACTCAAATGTGCGATGTACCTATGAGATCAATCCCTTCCTTATCTATTGCTGCAAGTCTGGTCCTGTTTTTAATGGCCTGCAACTCTAAGCCAGCGAAAAAAGAAGTTAAAGTACCAGGAAAGAGTGATATCATTTCTGTTCAGGGAATCAGGTATACGGAAGTAAAGCGCCGTTTCAGCAACGGATTATCATTTGACACTATGGGCTTTCAGCAGCAGCCGAGCTGGATCATCCAGTTTAAGTCGACCGATACCGTTCTTGCCTACGATCCTGTAAAAAAAATCATGCAGCCTTTTTTCCTGCTGCACGACCATGCTGCGGTATACAATTTTGCTAAAGAATATTTCCGATTTAAACTGATCAGTAAAGACAGTCTTGTTTTTCAACGCCTGCAGGTAAAAGGAAAAGAGATTGCAGATGATATCCGGTCTGATGTAAACATGACGTTTTATGCGGATAGCTATATTAAAAACGTGCTTCATACCGATGCAGAGAAATTACAGCGTCCCAGTAAAGCAGATACTGTATTCATTGCTGAACTGGTAACAAAAGCAAACAAATACCCTGACAAGCCTGATAGTGTCTTTGCAGGCCGGCAGGTAGCTCAACTCTCAGCATTAGACAATCGGATCTCAGTTGAGCGGATAAGCCAGGTAGACCGCTTAAACGGTAAAACTGAAGCCTACGATTACCTCTATCCTAAATATAAACTGGTCATTCCGGATGCCTATAAAGATTTCGCTTATGAGTTTACGGTATTGGTAGATACTAATGGGAAATTAAGTCTTGGAACTTTTTGGACTAATCTGCCTGAATTCCGTGAAGTGCGCAAAAAAGTACTGGCGGGCATCACCAGTGTTTACCTGCAGAATTTATTAAAAATTAAACCGGGAAGTACGCTTGGAATGCCCCATGCGAGCGAAATTACAGTTGCCGTAACAGGTAAGAAAAGCGTAAAATAAAATCTTTCTAAATTATATTCATCAAAAAATGAAGCATTTGCATATTATAAAAAAATTATTAGTACCTTGCACACTTAATTATTAATACATAATACAATGCAAGAAGGAACAGTAAAATTTTTTAATGTAACTAAAGGTTTCGGATTTATCGTACCAGCTAATGGCGATAGCGAAATTTTTGTACATTCAACAGGCCTTATCGATGAAATCCGTGAAAACGACAAAGTAGAATACGATGTTGAAAGCGGTAAAAAAGGTTTGAATGCGATCAATGTTAAAGTAATCTAGATTATTATAACCATAATTCGTACAAGCTTCCTGATGAGATATCAGGAAGCTTTTTTTATGCCCTTATTTCTCCTGTTTTCTATAAAAAAGAGCCCGGGAACTGATTTCCATTTTTTATCTTTAACTTTAGTCAAGGTCAATGGGAAGCAGCTACGAAATTTTAATTTCAAAGATCAATGAGTTTACTCGGAAATTTTATCTGAGTAAACTGCTGCGCGGTTTAATTTATACCCTTGCGGTAATGGCGGGTGTTTACCTGTTATCTTTTATGCTGGTGTATTACCTGCACCCCTCACCGCTCCTGAAAACTATCCTGTTTTTCTCGTCCCTCCTGCTTGTTTTTGTTCTATTGGCAGTTGGCGTCGTCAGGCCGGCTTTAGCTTATTTTAGGCTAAGCAGAACACTCACACTAGAAGAATCTGCGGCAATGATAGGCGAACATTTCAGCCCGGTGCGCGACAAATTGCTGAATACACTACAGCTAAAAGCACTGGCAGACTTATCACCTCATCAAAATCAGCTCATTCTGGCAGGAATAGATCAGAAAATTGATGAACTAAAGTTCATCCCGTTCAGTAAGGCCATCCAGCTATCTGATAATAAAAAACATGTTAAATATTTCCTTCTTCCTGTTATACTGATTATTGCAGTGGCTGTTATTGCCCCGGCAATACTAAAGGAGGGCACACAAAGCTTTGTTCAGTATGACAAAGAGATATTGCCTCCTGCCCCTTTCAGATTTATCGTTTTAAATTCTGCGCTGACTGTTACACAGGGCGATGATTTACAGTTGAATCTAAAGCTGGATGGTAACCAGCTGCCTCAGGAAGTTTATATCATGGAAGGTTTAAATACCTTTAAACTGGACCAGGAAAGCAATACTGAGTTTCACTACACTTTTAAAAACCTGCAGAAAAGCACTGTATTTTATTTAAGTGCCGGCGGATTTGATTCAAAGGCCTATACACTGACGGTAAAACCAAGGCCATCAATCTTGAACATACGGGCCGCAATCACCTATCCTGCTTACTTAAAAAAAAGGAACGAAGTAATCGCCAATGCAGGAGACCTCCTCCTTCCGGAAGGTACTGTAGTAAACTGGAGTGTATTCACAGAAAATACAAACGAGGTTATTTTTAAGGTCGGCGGACAAAGCAAAATATTGTCATTGGTCAGGAATTCTGCCTCCTTTAAAACACGGCTGAAAGAGAGTCAGCGCTACCAGGTGGTCCCGAAAAACAACTTTTCGGGACATACAGATACTATCAGCCACCAGATTGAGGTTACACCAGATCAGTTTCCTATCATCAGCGTAACGGAGAAAGCCGATTCGCTCAGCAGTAAGGCCATCTATTTTACTGGTGACATTGCTGACGATCATGGTTTCACTAACTTAAAATTTGTTTATACCGTTAAAAACGAAGGTGCTCCATCCAAAAAAGTGAGTACCCCTATCCGTATTACAGCCGACCGGCAGCAAAACACTTTTTTCTATTACTGGAATTTAAAGGAACTCATTATTAATCCGGGTCAACAAGTGGAATACTACCTCGAAGTTACTGACAACGATGGTGTAAACGGTCCTAAAACTGCGCGTTCACCGATCCGTACCATTTCGCAGGCACGACCAGACCAGATCGCGCAGCAACTCAATACAGAGAGCAGCAATCTGAAGCAAAAAATGGGATCGGCCATTAAATTAGCAGAACAGGTTGCAAAGGAAAGTAAAAAACTGGGACAAACCTTTTTGGACAAGAAAAACCTGAGCTTTGAAGATAAAAAAGATATCAGCCAGTTGCTGGAGAAACAAAAGACATTAGAAGATGCAGTGCAAAAAATCCAGCAGTTAAAACAAAAAAGCACGCTGAACCTGGAAGAAAATAAAGCTTTGAAAGAAGAGCTTGCCGATAAGCAAAGGAAGATTGACGAGTTATTTAACCATGTGCTGGACTCTAAGACCAAGGCATTGTTAGAGAAATTGCAGGGAATGATGGAGCAGAACAGCAAAGATCAGGTGCAGGATGAGCTTTCAAAAATGAGTTTAGATAACAAATCATTAAAGAATGAACTGGACCGTATTTTAGAGCTGTATAAACAACTGGAATTTGAACAGAACCTGCAGGACAAGATCTCTCGCCTGAACGATTTGGCAAGGGCCCAAAAGGAATTAAGCAAAAAATCTTCTGATAAAAAGAGCGGTCTTGATCTATTGAAAAAAGAGCAAGAAAAACAAAACGCCGAATTTGCTGCAATAAAAAAAGAAATGAAGCAGCTTGAAGAAAAAAACCAGGCGCTGGACCGGCCCAATTCATTCCAGTCTCCTGAAAAAGATATGCAATCTGTTGAACAGCAGCAACAGAAAAGTCTTGAAAAACTAAGTAAAAACCAACAGCAGCAAGCCGCAGAAATGCAGCAGAAAACAGCAGCAGATCTTCAGAAAATAGCTGATAAAATGGAGGAAGAACGGCAGCAGTCGGCAGAAATGGAGAACAACCTGAATAGTGCAGAATTGCGCCGTTTGCTGCAAAATTTACTGCAATCATCCTTTGACCAGGAAAAGCTGATGCTGAACCTAAGAAAAATTGCTATTGGAGATCCGTTATACAACGGACAGGTTCAGCAGCAAAAACAGATTAAAGACAATATGAAAACCATTGCTGATAGTCTTTCTTCATTGAGCAAAAAAGTCCCTCAAATTGAAAGCACCGTGCTGGAAGAAATGCAGCAGATCAACTTTAATCTGGATAAAAGTCTCGAAAACCTGGCAGAAAGAAGGAAATCAGAAGCTGGCAGGAACCAGCAATTTACGATGACCTCGATTAATAACCTAGCACTGATGCTCAATGAGGCACTGGACCAATTGGAGAAAAACAAAAAGAACTCAAAAAAGGGAGGCAAGGGAAAAGGGAAAGGATCAATGCAACAGCTGCAGCAAATGCAGGAGCAGCTGAATAAAAACATGCAGCAGGCAAAAGAAAAAATGCAAAAAGAAGGCAACAAAGGCAGTGTCCCGGGCGGCACAATGAGCGAAGAATTTGCCAGGATGGCCCAGCAACAGCAAATGATACGTGAAGCTTTACAAAAGATCAACCAGGAAGACAATAAAGATGGAAAAGGAAGCATGGGAAACCTGAACCAGGTCGTTAAAGAGATGAAACAGACGGAAACTGACCTTTTGAATAAAAGAATTGAAGACGAGACTATTAGACGACAGCAAAGGCTTGTAACCAAATTACTGGATGCGGATAAAGCTACCCGTGAGCAGGATGAAGATAAAAAAAGGGAAAGCAAAGCAGGGAAAGACCTTCCCCCTTCCTATCAGCAACAGCTTCAGGAGTTTAAAAAGAAACAGGTATCCGAACAGGAGCTGCTCCAAAAATTACCTCCTTCCCTTAATTACTATTACAAAAATAAGATAACGGACTATTTTAAATTGCTAAATTTGCCGAAGTAAAATTTTATAAATGGCTAAACCGGCAGTACAATTCTTCCTGGAAGACGTAAAGTATACGCTTAAAAACAAGATTCAGATTAAACAATGGATCAATAATACCATCCTTGCGGAAGGGTTTGAATTAGAAGAATTAAATTTCATCCTTTGTTCTGACGAATATTTACTGGCTATAAACCAACAATATCTTAATCATGATACTTATACTGATGTGATCACTTTTGACAACTCAGAAGAGCTTAAAACGATTTTAGGGGATATATTTATCAGTATTGCGCGTATACAGGAAAACGCAAAGGAATTTAAAGGTACAGTACAACTTGAATTGTGCCGTGTGATGATCCACGGAACTTTACATTTACTTGGTTATAAAGACAAAGGGAAAACAGCAAAGACCCTGATGACACAAAAAGAGGATTTTTATCTCAACCTTCTTGATCTGAATACTGCACAAAAGTAAAAAAATTTGCCAATCATGTGCTGATTTAGCACATATAGCACATTGACAACAAAGCACAACTTACTGATTGTAAGCAATATATATCAAAATCACAAATAACAGTCCTGCATATATTATTGATATTGCAGGTAATTTCTTATCTGATAATTCGTTAAAAAAACACTTTGAGCACATTAATCGCAGCAGAAAATCTAGGCCATGCCTACCATGATGAATGGTTATTCAAAAATTTAACCCTGGGCATCCAGACTGGTCAGCGTGTAGCGCTTGTCGGTATTAATGGTGCAGGTAAAAGTACCCTATTAAAACTACTGGCAGAAAGGTTTAACCCGCTGGAAGGAAAGATCGTAAAAAATAAATCCGTTAAGATCGGGTTTCTTGACCAGGAACCTTCTTTTCCAGATGGATATTCCATTAGTGATTTTATCTTCTCTTTAGAAAATAAGCAACAGCAACTGATCAAAGAATATGAAGAATTAATTGAAGATCCGAACCCTGATGAGAAAACATTAAACCGTTTATACGAAGAACTGAGCGAGCACAATGCCTGGGAATATGAGCATGAAATAAAAACTATTTTAAGCCGTATGGGGATTACCCACCTGCAGCAGCAAATCTCGACATTGTCCGGGGGACAGAAAAAGCGTTTGGCTTTAGCTAAATTATTGATCGAAGACCCTGAAATTTACGTATTGGATGAGCCAACCAATCACCTCGATATTGATACAATTGAATGGCTGGAAAAACTGCTGACTACAGGAAATAAGACTATTTTACTGGTTACGCACGACAGGTACTTCTTGGATAATGTTTGTAATACTATTGTAGAACTGGACAGAGGAAAGATTTACAACTACAATGGTAAGTATGCGTATTTCCTGGAAAAGAAATCTGAACGTGAAGCTTCCGATGAAAGTTCGTTCCATAAAAACAAGAACCTCTTGAAGAAGGAGCTGGAATGGATGAGAAGAATGCCACAGGCAAGGGGTACAAAATCGCAGGCGAGGATTGATGCGTTTTATGATCTTGATGCAAAAACTAAACAGCGTACAGATAATAAAACAGTAACACTTAACGTAAAGATGTCCCGTCAAGGAAATAAGATACTGGAGCTAGACCATATTGGACAGACTTTCGGAGAAAAGAAAATCATCAACGATTTTAACTATACCTTTAAACGTGCTGACCGTATTGGATTAGCTGGTAAAAATGGTACAGGGAAGTCTACCCTGCTTAACATCATCACTGGTTTCCTTCAGCCTGAGAAAGGTATAGTAAGCACCGGAGAAACTACGGTTTATGGATATTATAAACAAGGTGGTTTGGCCTTTAATGAAAAAGAGCGTGTAATTGATATCGTTACTGCGGATGCAGAATATATAAAAATGGCAGACGGCCAAACGATCTCCGCTTCTCAACTCCTTACACTATTTTTATTCCCGCCCAAAAAGCAGCATGGAATGGTAGAGAAGTTAAGTGGTGGTGAAAAGAAACGTCTTCATTTAATGAAAGTTTTAATGGCAAATCCTAACTTTTTAATATTGGATGAGCCTACAAATGATTTAGATATTGATACGTTAAATGTGTTGGAGGAGTTTCTGGAAAACTTTCCTGGTGTATTGATACTGGTATCCCATGATCGTTATCTGCTGGATAAAATGAGTGAGCAATTGTTCATCATGGAAGGAAACGGAGAAGTTAATATATATAATGGAAATTACTCAGAATATAGAAACAGCCTTGATTTACCGAAAGAAAAAGTAGAAACTAAAACTGTTAAAACTGAATCTGCTTCTCCTGCAGCAACTATTAAATTAAGTTTTAAAGAGCAGCGTGAATTGGATGAATTAGAAGTAAAGATAGCTGAAACAGAAACGGAGATTGACCAGTTAACGGCCTCCCTCCTTTCTATAGACAGTGCCAACTATCAGGAGATCCAAAAGGTTACTAAAACTATTGAATCATTAAATACAAGCCTGGAGCATACCTTAGAACGTTGGGTAGAGCTTTCAGAAAAGACAAATAAAGCGAACTAATTTAAGGCGTTTTAAGCCGTTCTTCCTGTGAAACACACCCGATGAACAACTATTAAAATAAACGTTCCACGTGAAACCACATAGCGCTATATAGACAAAATAGCATCATTAGTTTCACGTGGAACATAATACAAAGATAAGATGTTTAAAGAATATGATGTAATTGTTGTTGGTGCAGGACACGCAGGATGCGAAGCCGCTGCCGCCGCAGCAAATATGGGATCTTCAGTTTTACTAGTCACCATGAATATGGAGACAATAGCACAAATGAGTTGTAATCCAGCGATGGGTGGTGTAGCAAAAGGCCAGATTGTAAGAGAGATTGATGCAATGGGTGGATACTCAGGTATAATCAGCGATAAGACTACATTACAATTTAGAATGCTTAACCTGTCAAAAGGACCAGCGATGTGGAGCCCCCGTGCGCAGAATGATCGCAAACGTTTTGCAGAAGAATGGAGATTAGCATTAGAGCGTACACCTAATGTAGATTTCTGGCAGGACATGGTAAGCAGTTTGATCATTAAGGATAATGTGGTATGCGGAGTAAAAACTTCTATAGGTGTAGAAATAAAAGCTAAAAGTGTTATACTAACGAATGGCACATTTTTAAATGGATTGATCCATATCGGGGAGAAGAAATTTGGAGGAGGTCGTACCGGTGAAAAAGCAGCTACAGGCATCACTGAACAATTAACATCTATTGGGTTTGAAGCTGGCAGAATGAAGACTGGTACTCCCCCACGTGTAGATGGGAGATCGTTAAATTATTCTCTGATGGAAGAACAATGGGGGGATGAAAATCCTGGCAGGTTCTCTTATACAAATGTAGAAAGACCAACTGAAAAAAGATGCTGCTGGATTACTTATACAAACAGTAACGTACACGAAACATTAAAAGAGGGGTTTGAAAAATCACCAATGTTTACGGGCCGGATTAAAGGTCTTGGTCCAAGATACTGTCCATCTATTGAAGATAAGATCAACCGTTTTGCTGAGCGTGACCGTCACCAGATTTTTGTTGAACCGGAAGGATGGAATACTTGCGAAATATACGTCAATGGATTTTCTACTTCACTGCCCGAAGATGTACAGTATAGAGCATTGATCCAGATACCAGGTTTTGAAAATGCGAAAATGTTCAGACCGGGGTATGCTATAGAATACGATTATTTCCCACCTACCCAGCTATCCTTAACCCTAGAGACTAAATTGATACAAAATTTGTTCTTCGCAGGCCAGATTAACGGAACAACAGGATATGAAGAAGCTGCTAGCCAGGGTTTTATAGCCGGCATAAATGCACATCAGAAAGTTCATGACCAACATGAGCTGATCATGAAACGTTCAGAGTCTTATATAGGTGTATTAATTGACGACCTGGTAACAAAAGGTACAGAAGAACCTTATCGTATGTTTACATCCAGAGCAGAGCACCGGTTATTGCTTCGCCAGGATAATGCAGATATCAGGCTCTCCCCTATTGGACATGCTTTAGGATTAATCAGTGATGAACGTTTAGCTATTGTTCATAAAAAAATTGCCGACTCTGATGAGATCGTTGCCTTTACACGTAAGCAGGGAATTGAAATGAGTGAAGCTAACGAAATGCTGGAAAACCTGAACTCGAGTCCGCTTGCACAAAATGTAAAGATATTCAGTGTACTGAGCAGACCACAAGTGAGCATTAATGATGTCAGAAAAGTAAGCAAAACTTTTGACGAACATTTAAATGCCTTTAATCAGGAAACTATTGAACAGGCTGAGATCAAGATTAAGTATGAGAGCTATTTCCTGAAGGAGCAGGAAATTGTAAACAAAATGCAGAAAATGGAAGATAAAGATATTAACCCTGATTTTGATTATTCTCAATTAGGATCATTATCAAAAGAAGCCAGGGAGAAATTATTGAAGATTAAACCAAGAACTTTGGGACAAGCATCAAGAATTTCAGGTGTTTCTCCATCTGATATCTCTGTTCTAATGGTCCATATTAGTAAGTAATTGATTAACAGATATTTATATCACAAACAAGAAGATTTGAAAGCAACTGATTATAAAGCGATATCAGCTGCTTTCAAAAATTCTTAGACATATTATTCAAAACGATTAAAAAGTTCATTATATCGACTATAAATGGCCAAGAATAGCATATTTAAGATAACACAAATTTTTTTTTATACTTTTTTCGTGATTTCAATGTTTTCGGGCTGTGCGAGCATCGGAGCCGGTCCGCAGGGAGGTCCAAAAGATACAACACCTCCAAAAGTGCTGAATGTATTACCGAAAAACCTCACCAGGAATTTTACGGCAAAAAAGGTAGTAATCGAATTTGACGAATATTTTAAACTTACAGATCAGGCGAAACAATTTTCTGTTTCTCCGGACATGCAGGTACTCCCTACCTTGAAGGTGAAAGGCAAATCACTTGAAATTAGTTTTGCAGACACGCTTGAAAAAAATACAACCTACACCCTTAATTTTGGTAAAGCCATTACTGATGTAAACGAAGGCAATGCTTTAAAAAACTTTAGTTACGTTTTTGCTACCGGCAGCGAACTGGATTCTTTATCTATCTCAGGAAATATAAAGGATGCCCAAACTGGTAAGCCCTTAATCGAGGCCGTAGCTTTTATCTTTCCATTGGAGAAGGACTCATTGTTTGGAAAAAAGAAAGCTTCAATCTATACACTTACCGACAGCAGCGGGAATTACAAAATAAAAAATCTGCGCAGCGATACCTATAAAGTATATGCGCTGGCAGAACAAAACGCAGATAAAATCTATCAGCAAAATTCAGATCAGATCGGTTTCGTTAAAGAACCTCTGGTATTAAAAAGAGATACCCAGAATGTAAACATGATTGTATTTAAAGAAGATGCAACTGTGTTCAGGGTGAATGACCGGAGATTAAATGCAGACGGGAGTATCTCTATAAGTTATAATCAGAAATTAAAGAATCCGGAAATTACTGTTATTGAACCTGCAGCTATTGATGCAGGTAAACTGGTAAAATTTAACAAGGATAAGGACTCCGTTAAAATCTGGCTGAAAGATCTGAGTTTTGACTCTACCAAAGTCAGTATCCTGGATGATGGAAAACTATTGCAGACAGTTAAATTTACAAGGGGAAAAAAAGAAACTTATACCAGGAATGTAACAGCGACGGATAACCTGGAAGGTAACTTGCTCAATCCATATAAACCTTATAAACTTACGTTTTCATTGCCAATAGAGGCCGTTGACGCATCTAAAATAGTTTTAATGGAAGATTCTGTGGTAAAGAAAGATTTTACGCTGGTAAAGGACAGTACGAGTTTTCTTTCCTATGACCTGAAATATCCATGGAAAGAAAAAAACATCTACGAAATCAAGTTTGGTGCAGGGGCATTTACAGCGATATTTAAAGCACAGAACAAAGAATTTACCAAGAAATTTGAGCTGGCAAAAAGTGATGACTACGGAACATTAGTTGTTAAAATAGTTACCCCGGAGCCCAATAAACAATATCTGCTGGAAGTAGTAAACGAGTCAAAAATGATCGTCAATAATTTAACGGTCTCCAGGGATACCACGGTAACTTTTACAAAATACCGCGCCGGAAAATATTTTATCCGGATTATCTACGACACCAATAAAAATGGAAAATGGGATACCGGAAATGTAAAAGCCGGCATCCAGCCAGAAAAGATATGGAACGAAACAAAAGAGCTTTCTATCCGTGCAAACTGGGACAGAACCGAAACTATAACCCTTCCAAAAGAACAGTAATTATTTAAACCAGTCGGCGTACATGATGTAACTGTCTGGCAGTTTATTCAGCAAAGCCCGTTGCTCTTCTGTAACGGGCTTTATTTTTTTCGCAGGGGTACCAGCATAGAGATAACCACTTTCACATACCGTATTTTCTAATACGACCGAACCCGCGGCGATAATACAATATTCATTGATGACAGCGTTATCCATCACTATAGCCCCCATGCCTATCAATACATGGTCATTGACCCTGCATCCGTGTACAATGGCGTTATGGCCTACTGATACGCGGTTACCTATAAAAGTGGCAGCCTTTTGGTATGTAGCGTGTATCACCGCTCCATCCTGTATGTTTGAATCATTGCCCACAGTTATTGTATTTACATCCCCCCTGATCACAGCATTGAACCAGACAGAGCAGTTAGTACCCAGGCTTACGTCACCAACAATGGTAGCATTTGGAGCAATAAAACAATTATCACCCCATTTAGGATGTTTATCCAGAACCGGAAGTATTACAGCCATTTTTTCAGTATTAAAATATAGTATCAGTTAATTCAGCGGCGTGACCGGGATAGTCTGTTGTAAAATGCAGTCCCCTGCTCTCTCTGCGTGCCACAGCAGATTTAATAATCACAAAAGCAACCTGTATTACATTTCTCAGTTCGCATAACTTGACAGAGACTTTATTTGCTTTATAAAAGGCTTCTGTTTCTTCATGCAGTAAAAATAAACGGCGCATGGCACGGTCCAATCTAAAATCAGATCTGACGATACCTACATAATCGCTCATTAATTTTTGTGTTTCCCTGAGGTTATGGGTAACCAATATATCTTCATTTGACTGCACAACTCCATCGTCATTCCAATCAGGAATATTATCCGGTATTATACTTTTTTCAAATTTTTCTACGGCATCCAGATAAATTCGATGCGCAAAAACCGGTGCTTCCAATAATGAATTTGAAGCAAGCCTGTTTGCACCATGCAATCCTGTTGAAGAACATTCTCCGCAGGCATACAGATTATTAATTGTAGACCTTCCGAAATCATCTACCAATATTCCTCCGCACATATAATGTGCAGCTGGTGTAACCGGTATTAAATCTTTAGTCATATCAATTCCTATAGATAAACACTTTGCATAGATATTTGGAAAGTGTGCCAGTATGTCATCTTTTTTACCATGTCTGATATCCAGGTAAACGAAATCTTCACCGGATTTTTTCATCTCAGAGTCGATTGCACGGGCCACTATATCACGTGGAGCGAGCGACCCCCTTTCGTCGTATTCATACATAAATTCCTCTCCGTTCTTACGTCTCAGGACGCCTCCAAAGCCCCGTACAGCTTCAGAAATTAAGAAGGATGGATACTCTCCGGGGTTATATAAAGCTGTTGGATGGAACTGAATAAACTCCATATTCCGTAATTTACCTTTAGCGCGGTACACCATTGCCATTCCGTCGCCGGTTGCGATTACCGGATTTGTAGTGCTCGAATACACATGTCCCGCTCCTCCGGAAGCCAGCACAGTTACCTTTGCTAGTATCTTTTCCACATCGTTAAGCTCTGTGTTAAAGGCATATATACCAAAACAGTTAATATCTTTTGATGATTTGTCAACAAACTCACCGAGGTGATGCTGGGTAATTAACTCCAAACAAAAGTAATGTGTTAATATCTCTATGTTGTCATTCTCATGGATCTGCTTGAGTAAAACACTCTCAATTTCATAACCCGTTACGTCTTTATAATGTAAAATACGGTGGTCTGAATGCCCGCCTTCTTTAGCGAGATCATATACACCTGCGGTGTTCTTGTCGAAGTTAATTCCGTAATCTATGATCTCCTGTATACGCTGAGGCCCTTCTTTCACAACGATCTCCACAATTTGTTCATCACAGAGCCCGTCACCGGCAATTAAAGTGTCATGGATATGCTTTTCAAATGAATCGTCTTTATTAACAACCACCGCTACCCCACCCTGGGCATATTTTGTGTTTGATTCGTCCTCGTTTGATTTTGTAACGATAAGTACTTTACCGTGCCTGGCGGCCTTCAGGGCGAAGCTTAAGCCTGCTATACCCGATCCTATAACTAAAAAATCTACTTTTCTCATTAAAATATGGTAATTCTGCCGTGTTGTTAACAACGTTAGAAAAATGTTAATTACTTGTCTAAATAAATAGAGTAACTATTTAAGAATGTTTAAAGCTAAGCTAAAATGAGAATTAGACACAATCTTTTAAGTAATTTTTAAGCAACTTTGCAAGAGTTATTAACTTTTTACCGGGTTACTAACTATAAACATATTCCTGCTAATAAGTTTTTAGTCTAAAAAATATCTGATTGTGAATCAGCACATATTTTAAATAAATAAGTGATTTATATGTGGATAAGTATAGAACAAATTAAAAAAGCGAATTAAAAAGAGTGAGTTACAAACATTACTAACACACTAATAAACAATAGAAGTCTATTTATATTAAATAATTATTAATTATTGAAACGTTGAAAATGGATACCTTAGAAGAATTAAACAGAAGAGGATTTGTAGAAGAAAGTATCGACCCAACACTTGATCTTTTTGCAGAAATTGAAAAGTTAAAAAAGGAGAAAAATGCAATCATATTAGCACATTACTATCAAGAACCTGATATTCAGGATGTTGCCGACTATTTAGGGGATAGTTTGGGACTTTCTCAGGAAGCTGCAAAAACAGAAGCGGATGTGATCGTTTTTGCTGGCGTTCATTTTATGGCAGAAACTGCTAAAATACTTTCGCCTGGTAAAAAGGTATTATTACCTGACATAAAGGCAGGATGTTCGTTAGCGGATAGCTGTCCTCCACATTTGTTTAAAAAGTTTAAAGAGAAATACCCGGATCACCTGGTGATTACTTATGTGAATTGTACAGCAGAACTGAAAGCGATGAGTGATATCGTTTGTACTTCTACAAATGCGGTCCAAATAGTAAATAGTTTACCAAAAGATCAGAAAATAATTTTCGGTCCGGATAAAAATTTAGGGGCCTGGGTAGCTAAAAAAACGGGTCGCGACCTGGTACTTTGGAATGGTGCCTGTATGGTACATGAGATTTTTTCGAGGGAAAAGATTACAAAATTGAAGGAGCGCCATCCGAATGCAAAATTTATTGCACATCCGGAGTGTGAAGAAGCAGTACTGGAGATGGCCGATTATATCGGTTCTACTACTGGATTGCTGAACTACTCTATTAACAGTGATGCACAGGAATTTATTGTAGCTACGGAGAGCGGTATCATCCACCAAATGGAAAAATCCAATCCTTCAAAAACTTTTATCCCCGCGCCTCCAAATAACAATTGCGCTTGTAACGATTGTCCGTATATGAAAAGAAACACCTTAGAAAAACTCTATTTGTGTCTCAAAAACGAATTGCCGGAAGTTACCGTACCGGAGCATATTATCAAAGAAGCAAGGAAGCCCATTGAAAGAATGCTGGAAATATCAGCAAGTCTGGGCTTGTAATTGCCAATACAGTAAATCAATAGATTTAAAAAAATTATGTTTGAAAATAAAGAACGTACAGATCTGGCAGAATTAGGTGAATTTGGCCTGATCCAGCATTTAACAGACAATTTTAAGATAAGACATGAAAGCAGTATCAAGGGCATCGGAGATGATGCTGCTGTACTTCATGCTGGGGATAAAGAAATGTTAATCTCGACAGATCTTTTATTGGAAGGAATACATTTTGACCTTGCTTATGTACCGCTTATGCATTTAGGCTACAAAGCAGTACAGGTTAATCTAAGCGACATTTACGCAATGAATGGAGTGGCTACACAGATTACTGTTTCTATTGGCTTATCGAGCAAATTTCCGTTAGAAGCCGTAGAGGAAATTTATAAAGGAATAGAACTGGCTTGCAATAAATTTAATATTGACCTGATTGGTGGTGATACTTCATCCAGTAAACAGGGACTGGTAATTAGTGTAACCAGTATCGGTTTTGCAAAAAGAGAAGATATTGTATATCGTAATGGTGCAAAAGAAGGCGATTTATTGTGTGTTTCCGGAGATTTGGGAGGCGCTTATGTTGGTTTGCAGATTTTAGAAAGAGAAAAACAGATTTTCCTTGAAAATCCTAATGTGCAGCCTGATCTGGAAGGAAAAGATTATATCATTGAGAGGCAGCTTAAACCGGAAGGCAGAAGGGATATTGTAGATCTGCTGGCACAAATGAAAATCGTTCCCACTTCCATGATTGATGTTTCTGATGGTTTGGCTTCTGAAATTATGCATATCTGTAAACAATCTGAGACAGGCTGTACCATTTATGAAGATAAACTTCCACTGGACCCGATGACTTATGAAACTGCAAGGGAACTGGGCCTTGATCCTACAATATGTGCTTTAAATGGTGGTGAAGATTATGAATTGCTGTTTACGATCAAACAGGATGATTATACAAAATTAAAACATGATGTGGATATCACTGTAATCGGCCATATGACCGATAAGGCATCAGGTGCTAAAATGATATCAAAATCCAATGTGGTCCATGAGCTCAAAGCACAGGGATGGAACGCATTTAAATTATAGGATTTCTTCTTCAGTCAAAGCTGGGTCCAGGAATTTACGATCAATTTGTTTCGTAGTTTTTGCACCCAGTTTTTTTATTTTATCAGCAGTATTTGCCAGGTTGCCCGCACCGGAAGAAAGTTTTGCAAATGCCTTTTCATAGGCATCCTGACTTTGCCTGATATTTCTTCCGATACTTTCCATATCGGTGATAAAACCTACAAATTTATCATACATGCTTCCGCTTAAACGGGCTATTTCGAGTACATTTCTATTTTGACGCTCCTGTTTCCATATACTGGAAATGGTACGTAAGGTAGCAAGGAGCGTAGATGGGCTTACGATCACTACTTTTCTTTCCCATGCATAATTAAACAATTCTGCATCTTTCTGAACAGCGATTCCGAAAGAAGATTCTATAGGGATAAAAAGCAAAACGAAGTCAGGTGAGTTGATTTGGTATAGAGCCTGATAGTTTTTACTGGAGAGATCGTGGATGTGGTTTTTTAAAGATAATAGATGCTGTTTAATATAAATTTCGCGCTCTTCTTCAGTTTCTGCATTGACAGATTTTTCATAGGCAATCAGGGAAACTTTAGCATCTACTACAATGTGTTTCTGATCTGGCAAATCAATGATTACATCTGGCTGTACCCGGTTGCCATTGGCTGTGCTGAAGCTGGATTGTATGCGGTATTCCTGATCTTTAACTAATCCTGACCGCTCCAGTATCCTTTCCAGTATTACTTCTCCCCAGTTTCCCTGTTTTTTATTATCTCCTTTCAGGGCTTTGGTCAGATTATTGGCATCTTCCTGGATCTGCTTGCTCTGGTCCATCAGCTGTGAGATGACCCCCTTGAGTATATTGCGCTCGTCTGACTCCGCTTTGTACACCTTGTCTACCTTTGCCTCAAATGCTTTGATATTTTCCTTCAGCGGGCTTAAAATGAGGTCCATGCTTACTTTGTTCTGCAAGGTGAATTTTGAAGTTTTTTCTTCAAGGATCTGGTTTGCGATATGCTCAAATTCGAGTTTAAACTTGTTTTGGAGTTCCAGAATGTATTTGTCCTGCTGCAGTTGCCTTTGTAGTTGTGCATTGAGCATTTCTTCTGCTTTTACCGCCCGGCTGCGTTCGTCCATAAAGCCCGTACGGAGATCAGTGAGTTCATCTTCCAGGCGTTGCTTTTCTTCACGATAATAATTCAATGTTTTCTGATGTTCTGCTTCCTTCAAATTTAATATTTCCAGCTGGTTATGGTTAGCAGGAGCTTTTTTAAATAGAAGAAGGACAAGGGCGACTAATACGGTAACAAGCAAGGCGATGATAACAATGTTCATTTGCTAATATTTTTATCAAAAATCTATATTATAAACCAGTTTAACAAACATCTTAGTAAAGATAATGGGCTAAATGCAGTTTTTACCAGAAAAATATTTGGTTTTTGACCTTTATGAAACGATAATGTTCATCCTGCCCTGATTGGAGATTATTAGGGACATATTTCACAAAAACGAATTTCCTATTTTCATTAACATCATCTATTTATCCGGAGACAAGCATTTTGAGGGTGTTTTTGATATTATTAAGCAAACAGTAGCATTAAAGGAACAATATTTGATTTAGGCTTATGGAATAACAATACACAAAGAGATGGGAACCTATTTATTTTTTATTATTCCGATGCTGATTGCAAGTATGTTTGTGCAATGGAAATTCAGAAGTAAATTTTCCAGGTATGCAGAAATGCAATTAAATTCAGGATTTTCCGGGCATGAGGTTGCTGAGAAAATGCTGCATGATAATGGGATATATGATGTACGCGTAATGAATGCTGATGGTCAGTTAACTGATCATTATAATCCGGAAGAAAAAACGGTAAACCTAAGTACAGATGTATATTATGGAAGAAGTGTTGCCGCAGCTGCGGTTGCTGCCCATGAATGCGGGCATGCTGTACAGCATGCCAAATCATATCACTGGCTTCAGTTCAGGTCCAATATGGTACCTGTGGTGAGCATATCGTCAAATCTTTTACAATGGGTATTGATTATCGGTATATTACTGATTGGTTTTACGGGTAATCCTATTGTATTGGGAATTGGAGTGGCCGGACTGGCGCTGATCACTATTTTTAGTTTTATTACTCTGCCTGTAGAATTTGATGCGAGTAAACGTGCATTGATCTGGTTAAAAAATAACCAGGTGGTGATGCATACAGCCGAAGAAAACAGCCAGGCAAAAGATGCGTTATGGTGGGCTGCCATGACCTATGTAGTAGCTGCGTTAGGCGCACTGGCCAACCTGCTGTATTATGCCTCTATGTTATTCGGAAGAAACCGTGATTAATTTAAACGGTAAGGTACAATCAGCTGAAATTCCGGGATATCTACAGTAAAATCAGACTGATCTGCAATTCGGTGCATCAGGTAGTTTCCAGACATCGAACCGATATCTGTAGTCAGGTTACATCCTGATACGTAAGAATGGCTCTCTCCCGGTTCTATCACTGGTTGTATACCCACTACGCCCTCTCCTTCAACATCCCTTTGTGTGCCATTGGAATCAAAGATAAACCACTGACGGCGCATTAACTGGATGGCGTAATCTGATAGGTTTTCTATGGTAATCTGGTAAGCAAACATGAAATGTTCTTTCTCAGGATTAGAATATTCCTCCTGATACACCGTATCTACTGAAATCTTAACGCCTTGTGTAATTGCTGTAACCATTTTAATCTAATTTATGTAGTGTTTTTCAAAAATCAAGCCATTTCTCCTTCAGGAATAATGTACTGATATTTATCTGCCACTTCGTCTAAAATTGCATGAATTATTTCAATATTGTCTTCTTTGACCAATAACATCCTATAGTTTTTAAAATCTGGTAATCCTTTGAAATAATTGGCATAATGGCGTCTCATTTCAAATATACCTACTTTAGGGCCTTTCCATGCTATGGATTTGTCGAGGTGTGTACGGCAAACTGCTACCCTTTCTTCTACAGTTGGGCCAGCAAATTTTTCCCCGGTCTTAAAGTAATGGCTGATTTCTCTGAATATCCATGGGTAACCAATAGCCGCCCTGCCGATCATGATGCCATCCACTTCAAATTCCTGACGCCAGGCGAATGCTTTTTCGGGACTATCTACATCACCATTCCCGAAAACAGGGATTTTAATGCGCGGATTTCTTTTAATATCTCTGATCATCCGCCAGTCGGCCTCCCCTTTATACATCTGTGAACGTGTGCGGCCGTGGATGGTTAACGCCTGGATACCGATATCCTGCAGCCGCTCCGCTACTTCATCCACATTTTTGGTATTGTCGTCCCAGCCCAGGCGGGTTTTAACGGTAACGGGTAAATGTGTTGCTTTTACAACAGCTTCCGTCATTTTAACCATTTTATCAATGTCCTGCAGCAGCGCTGAACCTGCACCTTTACAGGCAACCTGTTTTACCGGGCAGCCATAATTGATATCTACCAGGTCGGGACCTGCCAGCGTAGCGATTTCTGTAGCTTCGCGCATAGTTGATATTTCGCTGCCGAAAATCTGGATACCAATCGGTCTTTCATATTCGAAAATGTCTAGTTTCTGACGGCTTTTTGCAGCATCACGGATCAATCCCTCGGAAGAAATAAATTCAGTGTACATCATATCCACGCCACTTTGTTTACAAACAAAACGGAACGGCGGATCACTTACATCTTCCATCGGTGCAAGTAACAGAGGGAATTCCCCCAGGTCAATATTTCCTATCTTTACAGACATTTTTCTATCTTCAAACCAAAATTAAGATACAAAGGTACAAAAATCCGTAATAATGAATTTCATTCCAGAGCAGCGAGAAGAAAATAGTGCTTATTTACAGTTACTTATGGTTGTGCTGTTTGCTATCGCAGGCGTCGTAATCGGGACTCTACTATCATTAGGCGTAGTCCTGATGCTTTACGGAACAGCAGGTTTTGGGGCAATGGTCTCTGTAGACGGGAGCAGTGAAAAATATATAATGGTCATGAAAATATCGCAGGTATTAACAACGGCCTGTTTGTTTATTTTACCGCCAATATGGCTCGCTAGGACAGAAAAAACGGCTTTAAAGAATTTTTACGGTTTCAAAAAGCCGCAATTATTTTTAGTAGTACTGGTGATCCTGATCATGGTTTTTTCTATGCCGTTAATGGAGTGGATTGCACTGGCTAATCAGAAAATGACGCTGCCCGGTTTTCTAAAGCCGGTAGAAGACTGGATGAGAGAGAAAGAAGATGCCGCAATGAAAATGACGATTTTATTACTGAAAGTAAATCATGCCTGGGATTTTTTCATTAATCTTTTTATCATCGCTTTATTGCCGGCTATTGCGGAAGAATTTATTTTTCGCGGGGCTATACAAAGATCCTTCACAAGGATGTTTAATCATCCTCATGTGGCGATATGGGTAACAGCATTTATATTCAGTGCGATACATGTACAGTTTTTCGGCTTTATACCGAGACTATTACTGGGTGCTGCATTCGGCTATATTTATTGGTGGACAGGCAGTTTATGGTATACCATGCTGGCCCATTTTTTAAACAATGGTTATGCAGTTTGTGTTGCCTGGTATATGCAGGTGCACCACATGCCGCTGGATAGTTTGGATAATTCTGCTAATTTTACCTGGTACCAATACGTTATTAGCTTATTTTTGAGCATATTTTTATTGAAAATTTTACACGACAAAACGATACAGACAAATGGAAAACAACTGGGTTAAGGTATACACTACAAAAGATCCTGTTACGGCAGAGATACTCAAACAAGGGTTAATAGAGAATGATATAGCAGCCGTAATCATGAACAAACAAGATTCTTCTTATCAGACATTTGGTGTAATTGAAGTATTGGTGAACAAAAAGGATTTTGATGCTGCAGAAGCTTTTATCAACTCATCGGATACAGACAGTACAATTACAGAAGGATAATGAAAACAAGGGCAATAACTGCGTTTTTCTTTACGATAGTCATGTTAGGTTCCGTTTTTCTTGGCGGTTATACCTTTACTGGTTTTTATTTATTGCTAAGCGTATTTGCCTTGGCTGAGTTTTACAAGCTGATCAAAACTTCTGGTATCCGTCCGCATAGAAATGTAGGATTGATAGTGAGCGCATTGATATTTATGATGACAGCGGGATATCATTTCCTTCAGTTTGACTCTAAATTCCTGCTGCTGCTGATCCCATTGATATTTTCGGTGTTCCTGTGTGAGCTTTATAAAAAGGATAAGATCCCGTTTGGTAACATCTCCTACACTTTTGTAGGTTTTGTGTATGTAACTGTACCTTTTTGTTTTTATTACTCCCTCGGCTTCTTAAATGACTGGAATGTATATAATTTTCACTTACCACTGGCATTTATGCTAATGCTGTGGGCCAGTGATACCGGTGCTTATTTGTTTGGCAGAAAACTAGGGGCGCATAAATTATTTGAAAGACATTCTCCGAAAAAAACCTGGGAAGGTTTCTTTGGCGGGGTGCTGACCAGTGTACTGGTTTCTTTAGTGGTCTCTTACTTTTTTAAGGAAATCAGCCCGTTGGTATGGGGCGGAATGGCAGTATTGATTGTAAGTTTTGGTACACTGGGAGACCTTGTAGAGTCTATGCTTAAAAGAAGTCTGGATGCCAAGGATTCCGGGACGTTATTGCCGGGGCATGGTGGATTGCTGGACCGTTTTGACGGTTTGCTGATCGCTGCTCCTGTAGTCTACGCTTATCTGTACCTCGTATTAAAATAAAATATTTAACAGGATACTATCAGTAAACAGGCCCGGTTTATAAAAGACGGGCCTGTTTACTGTGTTATCTGCGGTTTTTTAGTTCCCGCAGCAGATACTCTAATCCATTTAACCTGATTTCGTACATTGTACCGATCATCTCTCCCAATTTTCCCGGGGGGAAGCCTTTACTGTGGAACCATACCAGGTAAGATTCGGGCAGGTCACATATCAGTTTCCCTTTGTATTTGCCAAAAGGCATCTGCACGGTAATCAGGTCGTTTAACAGTTGTGGGTTCATCTTTATAAATTATTGGGCAACCATTTCGAGCATTTCAATGGCTTCTTCTACAGTCTTTAAATCTTCGAATGCAATGCGAAGTGTATTTTTTACTTCTTTCAGGTTACACATTCTCGGATGCTGCTGTGCAAAAGTTAAAATCTTATGGAACATTGGCGAGTCAAAGAAATTAGACTGTTTATCTGCAATAAAATAACCTCTCAATACACCCTTTTTAAAACTCAGTTTTTCAAATCCCAGTTTTTTAGCTGTCCATTGCAGACGAAGCACGCTTAACATTGTTTTAACGGGCTTAGGAACGCTTCCAAAGCGATCTTTTAAGGATGTCTGAAATACTTCCAGCTGCGACTCATTATCAAGCTTAGAAAGCTCCGTGTACAAGTTATATCGTTCTGTGATGTTCGTAACATAGTCGTCCGGAATATACAGTTCCAGATCGGTATCAATTTGTGTAAAGGTGACAAACGGACGTTCCTTATCATCCTTGAAAAGATCTTTAAATTCGTCGGCTTTCAGTTCCTGTATCGCTTCATCGAGAATCTTATGGTACATTTCAAATCCTATTTCTGCAATAAACCCGCTTTGCTCGGCACCTAAAAGGTTCCCGCTGCCGCGGATATCCAAATCACGCATAGCGATATTAAAGCCACTGCCAAGGTCGGAGAATTCTTCGATCGCACTGAGGCGTTTCCTGGCTTCTGAGGTCAGTGTAGATAAGGGCGGACTTAACAGGTAGCAGAATGCTTTTTTGTTGGAACGGCCTACACGTCCCCTCATCTGGTGAAGGTCGCTCAAACCAAACATATGCGCATGGTTGATGATAATGGTATTTGCATTTGGAATATCCAAACCAGCCTCTATAATCGTTGTGGCTACCAGTACATCTTTTTCTCCATTGATAAAGTTGAGCATTACATCTTCCAGTGCATCCCCATCCAGTTGTCCGTGTGCAATACCTATTTTGGCTTTAGGCACCAATGTCTGGATCAGGCCGCCCAGCTGTGCAAGGTCATTTACCCTGTTATGGATAAAAAATACTTGTCCGCCCCTGTCCAGTTCAAACTGTATAGCTTCCTGGATCAGTTTATCGTTGAAAACATGTAATTCTGTATTTACCGCCTGCCGGTTTGGCGGCGGCGTACTCATAATAGAAAGATCCCTCGCCCCCATCAGCGAGAAATGCAATGTGCGTGGTATTGGTGTAGCTGTAAGCGTAAGGGTATCTACGTTTACACGTAATGCGCGAAGTTTTTCTTTGGCAGAGACACCGAATTTCTGTTCTTCATCGATGATCATAATCCCAAGCGATTTGAACTTTACATCTTTACTGAGCAAGCGGTGTGTGCCGATAATGATATCTACCTTACCTTCTTCTACCTTTGCCAGCGTTTCTTTGATCTGTTTATTTGTCTTGAACCGGTTGATATAGTCTACCGTGCATGGAAACTCTTTTAAACGGCCTACAAAGGTCTTAAAATGCTGTAATGCAAGAATGGTCGTAGGAACCAGTACCGCAGCCTGCTTGCCATTTGCAACAGCCTTAAACGCTGCACGGATAGCAATTTCTGTTTTCCCGAAACCGACGTCACCGCAAACCAGCCTGTCCATCGGATGAGGGGCTTCCATATCCTTTTTCACATCACTTGTAGCCTTTACCTGGTCGGGCGTATCTTCATAAATAAATGAAGCCTCCAATTCCGTTTCCAGGTAGCTGTCAGGATCAAAAGCGGTACCCACCTGCGATTTTCTGAGCGCATAAAGCTTGATCAGGTCTCGGGCAATGTCTTTAACTTTTTTTTTTGTTGTTTTCTTCAGCTTATCCCAGGCTTCTGTGCCCAGTTTATTCATTTTCGGGGGAGTTCCGTCTTTGCCGCTGTATTTTGCAATGCGGTTAAGCGAGTTGATATTTACATACAGGAGATCGTTATCCGCATACACGAGCCGGATCATTTCCTGTGTTTTACCATTCACCTCCACCTTTTCCAGTCCCGCATACTTACCAATACCATGGTCGATATGCGTTACAAAGTCGCCCGGTTTAAGATCCCGCAGATCTTTCATCGTAATGGCCTGGCTCCTTTGGTATCCTCTTTTTAATTTATACTTATAAAATCTATCAAAAATCTGGTGGTCCGTATAAAAAGCAATTTGCTGCTGCGGGTCTATAAAACCTTCCCTTAGCTGGATATTTACCGGAACAAACTTTACCGTTTTATCAATATCATCTAAAATCGCATACAAACGCTCTGTCTGTTTTGGCGAAGAGCTTGATATAAAATTAAAGATCCCGTTTTTTTCGTTCTCTTTTATATTGTTGATCAGCAAGTGGAAATCTTTATTAAAAGAAGGCTGCGGTTTGGTCTCAAAATGGATCACATGGTCAGTTTTATAGAAAAACTGCTTTCCAAATTCTACCAGTGCAAAATCCTGCAGGATATCCCCTACCATCCGTTCATCAGAGAAAGCAAACTTGGGATCTATCCAGTCCAGGTTTTCCTGTTTCTCTTTTGCCGGTAATGCTTTCCACAGCTCTGCAGCCTTTTTATATCCCGTTTTAATGATATCCAATGTAAACTCTACATCCTTAAACCAAAGCTGGGTATCCTTTGCAATATAATCCAGCAAATTAATATTGCTTTCCGTCAGATATTTTGACTGTACATTAGGAATGATAGTAAGGCTTTTTACATCCTCTACCGACAACTGGTTTTCTATCTCGAAAGTCCGGATGCTTTCTACCTCATCCCCGAAAAACTCTATCCGGTAAGGCAGATCATGGGAAAAAGAGAAAATATCGACAATTCCGCCGCGGATAGAAAACTGTCCCGGCTCGTAAACAAAATCAGTACGTTCAAAATCATAATCGATCAGGAACTCATTGATAAAATCAATGCCCAGTTTAATACCGAGGCTGATTTCTAATGTATTTTTCTCTAAAACCGAGCGGTCAATTACCTTTTCTGCCAGTGCTTCGGGATACGTAACTACAATCTTTCCATAAGAAGAGTCGTGGTTCAGCTCGTTCAGTACCTCTGCCCTTGCCAGTACATTTGCAGTATCTACCTGCGTAAAATCAAAAGCTTTTCTGAAAGAAGAAGGAAAAATGAGTACTTCTTTTTCCAGTATACTTTCCAGATCGGCCATAAAATAGGCAGCCTCCTCCCTATCGGGAAGAATAAATAACTGTGGTTTATGGAGCAGAAAGTATGTTGCTACGGCTACCGTAGCGTCGGCAGATCCTACCAAGCCCTTTAATTGAAGTTTAGTACCTTTACCCGAATTGAGGGTTTTTGCCAGCGCTTCAATGCGCTCATCAGTTTTGTATCTGTTTATCAGGTCGCGGATGTTCACCTCACAAAGGTAATATTTATGATTTGCTATACTGTAACAATGCAGCCATTTATAACTCTAAAATTAAAACACGGAAGATGAACAGGTTAAGCCGTATTCCTGTAGAATTGATTTTCTGGATAGCAGCCCTGGTCCTTTTGGCTGCGGCAGATCCGGCACATCACCAGGAAGGGAAACACTTTACATTTTGTCCCCTGGCTACTATAGGATTAGGCTGGTGTCCGGGATGCGGTTTAGGAAGGTCCATCACCCAGCTGTTTCATGGCCATGTGAAGGAAAGCCTCCATTATCACTGGCTTGGAATACCAGCGGTACTGATTATCGGCTATCGGATTATGGTTTTGGGACGTGTTCATCTGAAGAGAGAGATTAATAAAAATAATAAGGAGAAAGATTATGTATAGTTCACCATTTATGATGCTCCCGGGCATTTCGCCACAGGAGTTTTCTTACCTGCAAACTGCCACTACAGGTTTAAACGAAAAGCAGCTGAATGGATTTCTGATGATCTACAGCAGCAAACGCAGGAGTCCGGATGACATGATCCTGTACTGTGTACTTGGTTTCTTTGTACCCGGACTGGCACGTTTCCTGGTTAACCAGATTGGGATGGGGATTTTGTATATGCTGACTTACGGGTTATGTGCGATCGGGACAATCATTGACCTGGTCAACTATAAAAGCCTTGCTTTTGAATACAACCAGAGAATGGTCTTTGAAAGCCTGCAAATGGTAAAAATGGGCACCATAGCACAATAATTGAACAGGGAGCGTATATTTACAGCATGAGATTAGCCATGTTGATTAAACATCTGGAAGCCTATGCGCCGCTGAACTATCAGGAAGACTACGATAATTCAGGTTTGCTTACAGGAAATCCTGACCAGGAGGTTACAGCCGCTTTAGTAGCGCTGGATTGTACAGAGGTAATTGTTGACGAAGCAATTGCTAAAGGCTGTAACCTGATTATTACCCACCATCCTATTGTTTTTAAAGGATTGAAAAAGTTCACAGGAAAAACTTATGTGGAGCGGGTAATTATTAAAGCGATAAAAAACAACATTGCCTTGTATGCGATTCATACTAACCTGGACAGCGTGCAGAATGGAGTGAACGGAGTAATCTGCAAAAAGCTAGGGTTGCAGCAGGCGAAAATCCTCAACCCCAAAGCGGGGATTTTAAAAAAACTTGTTACGTTTTGCCCTACCCGGCATTTACCACAATTAAGGGAGGCTCTGTTTGCGGCCGGGGCCGGGAATATATCCAATTATAGCGATTGCAGTTTTAATATGGAAGGCGTTGGTACTTTCAAAGCGAATGAAGGGACAGCCCCCTTTGTTGGTGAGCATGGGCAACAGCACCATGAGCCGGAAACCCGGATTGAAACGATCTTTTTAATCCAGGATGAACGTAAAGTTTTGCTCGCATTACTCGAAAACCATCCTTACGAAGAGGTTGCCTATGATATTTATCCGCTTGAAAATAAATTAAATACTGCAGGCTCTGGTATGGTGGGGTGGCTCGAAGAAGAAATGGAAGCCGAAGATTTTCTGGCTTTTGTTAAATCAAGAATGAAAGTTACAGTAATCAGGCACACCCGTGCAACCGGTAAAAAAATTAAAAAAGTGGCTGTTTGCGGTGGTTCTGGCAGTTTCTTGCTGAACAATGCCATCGCTGCGGGAGCCGACGCATTCATCACTGCAGATTTTAAGTATCACGAGTTTTTTGATGCGGATGGAAAACTGATGATCGCTGACATCGGACACTTTGAAAGTGAACAATTTACATCTGATTTGTTGATAGATATTATTCGGGAAAAATTTCCTAACTTTGCAATCCGTCTAACGGAGCATAATACAAACCCCATAAATTATTATTTCATTTAATGGAACAAACTGTAGAGCAAAAGCTAAAAGCTTTATACGAATTACAAACCCTTCATACAAAAATTGATAAAATACGTCAGATCCGTGGTGAGTTACCAATGGAAGTGGCTGATTTAGAGGATGAAGTTGCAGGATTGGAAACACGTATACAAAAATTCAAGGCTGAATTGGATGAAACTGAAGATGCCATTGTAACACGTAAAAACATGATCAAGGAATCTCAGAACCTGATCAAAAAATATGATACTCAATTAAAAGAGGTAAAAAACAATCGTGAGTACGATGCTTTAACAAAAGAAGTGGAAATTCAATCTCTTGAAATCCAGGTTTGTGAAAAGAAAATCAGAGAACATGGGTTTGAAATTGCTTCTAAAACTGAAATCTATGAGAAAGCATTAGCTGATCAGGAAGCAAGAAAGAATGATCTTGATATCAAAAAAGGCGAATTACAAACTATTACTGCTGAAACAGAAAAGGATGAACTGGCTTTATCTAAAAAATCTGAAAAAGCAGAAGCTGGAATTGAAGACAGGTTATTGGTAGCATACAGAAGGTTAAGAACCAATGCTGTTAACGGACTGGCTGTAGTAACGATCGATCGCGATTCTTGCTCAGGTTGTTTTAACCAGATCCCGCCTCAGCGTCAGTTGGATATCCGTCAGCGCAAAAAGATCATCGTATGTGAACACTGCGGAAGAATCTTAGTTGATGAGGCATTAACTCAGGAAGAAGTTCCAGCTTAGGTCTGGCATTTCTATTACATATTCAGACGGTCAGATTATCATCTGGCCGTTTTTTTTATGCAAAAAATTTCCGTTGATAAAACAATAACGGAATTTCGAAGTTATTATTGGTTTAAGACCACAATATTGTTCTATGTTATCCAAAAGTAGTTTTACTCTACTCTTTAAATATGTTCTTGTTTCTGCATTTTTACTTTTGCCAGGCTCTGTATTTGCCAACTTTGATTTCAATGCGAATTGTTTAAAGGCCTATCAGCTGATATTTGAACTTAAATTAACTGGTGCGCGCCAGCTCATCTCTGCTGAAAAAAGAATTCATCCTAAAAATGCCATCGTTCCGCTGCTGGAAAATTATGTTGATTATTTTTATCTGATCACCTCAGAGAGCAAAACTGATTTTGACAGGCTGTCTGCTGAAAAGTCACGGAGGATTGACCAGATTGAAGACGAAGACAAAAATTCCCCTTATTACCTGTATGCGCAAGCCGAAATTAACCTGCAATGGGCGCTGTTAAGAAGTCGTTATGGTGAGTTTTTTACTGCCGCGCGGGAAATTAAAAAAGCAAACTCACAACTGCAGGAAAACAGTAAAAAATACCCGGGATTTCATTTGAACGGAAAGGGACTCGGGCTGATTAATATCTTTCTGGGGAACCTGCCAGACGGGGTGCTAAAAACAGCATTATCTGCTTTCGGAATTAAAGGTGATGTACAAAAAGGACTTGCCATGCTGGATAAATTGGCGCAAAACCTTCCTAAATCAAGTTATGAGCCATTTTATGAAGAGGTGGTGTTTTATTATGCCTTTGTACTTTCGGATGTGGTACATGCTGATGATGCTTATATAAAGACAATGAAGTATACGGCAAGGATTGCGGACAGCAGTTTGCTGAAAGCTTATCTGCAAGCTTATGTATGCGCAAGGAACGGCCATACGGAAGAAGCTATCAGCATTTTAAATGACCGCCCCACTGGTGATGCTTATCAGCCTTTTCCCTATCTTGAGCTTTTGATGGGGACGGCAAAACTGAACAAGCTGGATTATTCTGCCGAGGCAAACTTTAAAAGGTTTTTACAGTTAAATAAAGGCGTTAATTACATTAAAGACGTAAACCTTCACTTGGCATGGGTTGCATTGTTAAATGGCGACACGGGCTCTTACAGAGGGTATATGACGAAGGTACAGCGTGCCGGGTATAATTACGGCGAAAGGGATAAACAAGCGATGAATGAAGCCGCCGCTTCGGCACCTTATGCATCGTTATTAAAAGCACGTTTATTGTTTGATGGTGGCTATTATACGAAGGCGTTAAACATATTGTCTGCTGAAAGACCATCTCTTTATCCTGCAACAAAAGATAAGGCAGAATATTATTACCGGTCGGGCCGGATCAATGACGCCCTGAGAAATGATAATGACGCCCTGCGAGATTATCAGCAGGCCATCAATTATGGCAAAAACCTGAAATATTATTATGCTGCTACGGCGGCCTTAAATATGGGTAAGATTTATGCTGTAAAAAATAATATTGTCAATGCTAAAAAGTGTTTCAACATAGCCATCAATATGAAAAACCACGAGTATGAAAATAGCATTGAAGCTCAGGCCAGGGATGGCCTGAGGAAATTAGCAGATTAGAATTTATAGACGATCGCATTAATATGCATACCCGCTCCTACTGAAGCAAAAACAGCATATTCCCCTGCTTTAACTTTATAACCTTTTACTTGTTCATGCAGTACCAGGTCGAGTAAAGTAGGGATTGTAGCTACTGAACTATTACCCAGCCATGAAATGGTCATTGGAACCAGATTCTCAGGGACGGTATCCAAATCATAAAGTTTAAATAACCTCCTCATGATTGCTGTGTCCATCTTACCGTTGGCCTGGTGGATAAATACGGTTTTTATATCTTCAATACTGATTCCTGCCTTGTCTATTGCCGTTTTTACGACCTGTGGTACATTAGTTACGGCAAATTCATAGAGCTTGCGCCCGTTCATTTTTAAATATGTATTATCGGTAGTGACCTCAGGGTTATAGCTGTTGCCCATTACCAGCAAAGAAGCAAAGTTGCCTGCATAAGTCTGCGTTTTATGCGCAATAATCCCGGTAGGTGTTTCTGACTCCGACGCTTCAAAGATTACAGCACCTGCACCGTCAGAAAAAATCATACTGTCACGATCATGCGGATCAATTATCCTTGATAGTGTTTCTGCACCAATAACCAGCACTCTTTTTGCATCACCGCTTTTGATCAGGTAATTTGCTTGTATGGTTCCCTGTACCCAGCCCGGACAGCCAAATATGATATCATAAGCTACACAATCTGGGTTCTGAATTTCGAGTTGCTGCTTAACTTTTGATGCCAGTGATGGCAGCATATCCATGCGGTTGCTACCGTGTGTGATATCTCCGAAATTGTGGCAGAAAATAATATGGTCGAGACTTTCTTTATCTATTGAAGCATTTTCAATCGCCCGCTCTGCGGCAATTGCAGCCATATTACTATTGAGTAAGTGATCGCAAACATAACGTCTTTCGTTAATTTCTGTTATCTCTGAAAATTTGCTGACAATCTCTTTGATATCCTTTTCAATAGGGACACCATTCTCATAAAAAGTAGAGCTGAGGAACGATTCCCCTGAGATAATGTTTTCAGGAATATAGCTTCCTGTGCCTGCAATTACTGAATATATATGCTTGTTATTACTCATTTTGAACCGTATACTGTTTTAGTCTTTAGTATAAAATTAGGGTTAATTTCTTGAATATAAAAATTTAAGAAAAATCATCAACCAAAAAAACGAATAATTCTTTAGGTCCGTGAGCACCCAGAACGAGTGTCTTTTCAATGTCGGCAGTCCGGCTTGGACCGGTGATCGTACTGATCATAGATGGGATCTGTGCACCATATTTGTTTCTGATCAGCTTAAATGCATCTTTCAGGTCCATCACCATCTGACCGGTTCGTGCAATAACAATATGATGGTGAGGAAAAATACTTAAGCGTCGACCTGCTTCGTTTTGATTAGAAACAAGTATCGACCCGTTTCTCGCGATCAGTGCTTCACACATGGTAATTCCCACCTCTGCCATTTCAAAGTCCTTATCGGTCTTGTAAAATGGAAATTCGTAGGTATCCAGTAATTTTTGCAGTTCGGGCTCCCAGCAGTAAATCTTTCTCCATTTATATTTATCAGCGAGTTCCAGTATGTTTTCAATGAAATCCATGCCATTCTCACAAAAAATAAAATTGCCGGAAACTGCAGTTAGCTGTTCGGCAAATAAAATTTCTGGAATTTCTGTAGTGGGTTTGTAGATCGGTGTGTCTTCTAAATTGGGATGTGGATTATCTCTTTTTTCAAGCAGAGCTTTCCTTATCTTTTTTAGCATTAACTCCTTCGAGGAAATATTCTCTTGCATAAATAATGGATTTGCCGCCACCTGTATGACCAGGTGACGGCTCCCATAAAATTAGTTGATTATGATTCTGTTTGTGCAGGTATTACCGGGGCAGAAGGATCTGTTGTTTCCCCTATGCCTTCGTGAACAAGGCCTTCAGCTGCAGGTTTTTGGTCGCCTGTACCGTTTACGAACTCATCGTAAGTAGTACGGTTTTCAAAAGGACGTTTGCCTAAGATTTCTTCCAGATCTGCCTGGAAAAGGATTTCTTTTTCCAACAGTTTCTCTGCTAATTTCTCCAGACCATCTCTTTTCTCTATCAGCAGGTCCATTGTTCTCGAATAAACATCATTGATCAGTCCGCGAACTTCAACATCGATTAATTCTGATGTTTTTTCAGAGTATGGTTTATTAAAGTTGTATTCGTTTTGAGGATCGTTGAAGGAAACACTGCCTACAGCTTCATTCATACCATAGATAGTTACCATTGCATAAGCAAGTTTCGTAATTCTTTCCAGGTCGTTCTGCGCTCCTGTAGAGATTTTCTTAAACACAAGCGCTTCAGCAACACGTCCGCCCATGGTCATGCACATACCATCTGTAAGCTGCTCTGTAGTATACAAAAACTGCTCTTTAGGCAAATACTGCGCATAACCTAATGCTGCAACACCACGCGGTACGATAGATACTTTAACCAGTGGATCTGCATGTTCCAGGAACCAGCCTGCGATTGCGTGACCAGCCTCGTGATAAGCAACTATACGTTTCTCTTCTGGTGAAATGATTTTGTTTTTCTTTTCCAAACCACCGATAACCCTGTCAATTGCGTCCTGGAAATCCTGCATATCTACAGACTCTTTGTTTCTTCTTGCTGCGATTAATGCAGCTTCGTTACAAACATTGGCAATTTCTGCACCTGCAAAACCCGGTGTTTGTGCAGACAGCTTTTTGGCATCTACAACGACATCCGTTTTAATAGGTTTTAAATGCACTTTAAAGATCTGCTCTCTGCCAACTAAATCTGGTTTATCGATAGAAATCTGTCTGTCAAATCTTCCCGGACGAAGTAATGCGCTATCCAGTACATCCGGGCGGTTTGTTGCAGCAAGGATAATAATACCTGAGTCTGTTCCGAAACCATCCATTTCTACCAGCAGTTGATTCAGCGTATTTTCACGCTCGTCATTACCGCCCATCATGCTGTTTTTACCACGTGCACGACCGATTGCGTCAACCTCATCAATAAAGATGATACATGGCGCTTTGTCTTTAGCCTGTTTAAACAAGTCACGTACGCGTGAAGCACCTACTCCTACGAACATTTCTACAAAGTCAGAACCTGACAGGGAGAAAAACGGAACCTGGGCTTCGCCTGCAACAGCTTTTGCCAGTAATGTTTTACCGGTACCCGGGGAACCGACCAATAGTGCTCCCTTAGGGATTTTACCGCCCAGGTTGGTATATTTTTTAGGGTTTTTAAGGAAGTCGACAATTTCCATTACCTCCTGCTTGGCCTCTTCCAGACCTGCTACATCGTTAAATGTAACGTTAACCTGGCTTTCTTTATCAAATAAAGTCGCTTTAGATTTTCCGATATTGAAAATCTGTCCGCCGCCACCGCCGGCACCGCCACCCATTTTACGCATGATAAAGATCCAGAAGCCGATGAAAAGCAATACAGGAATAATAACCGTGAAGAACCACGAATTAAATGTACTCTGTCTTGTTTCTTTTTCGGCTAAGATCTGGCTGTCCGGTGCAATAGCTTTTTGTGATTCGCTCAGCTGTTTATCAAGCGCATCCATTGAGCCCGCAGTAAATGACACTGTTGGGCCGCCGCTGGTCGCGAAATTACTTTTGGTCGCGTATTTTTTGTATTTGTCCTCTTTAAGGCGGTCTGCTTTTATATATACGTCGGCCCTTACCAGGTCTTCGTATTTGTAAGCAACAATTTTTTGAACATCACCCGGAAGGAGCATATTCGTTTCAAATTCCCTGTAAGTAACGGTCTTGTTTGTATCGTTGGTAAACAATACAGAAACCAGGACAAGGCCTAATATAATTGCAGCATAAACCCAAAATATATTAAAGTTAGACCCTTTTTGTGGCTTTTTAGGAATGTTAGGTATTCTCTTAATTAGTTTGGGCTTTGTATTTTCTTTCTCTTTCATCGTTGATTCAAAAAAATGTATAAGGTTGTAACTGGTTTAGGCGCTTTGATAAGACGTAGTTTGAGCATCTCCCCACAAATCTTCTATGCCATAAAAATCTCTTTTTTCCGTTTTGAAGATATGGATAACAACGTCAAAATAATCTAAAATTATCCATTCGGCATTTTCCTGGCCTTCTTTGCGCCATGGGCTGGCTTCGGTGCTTTTATAAATTTCGTCTTCCACGCTATCGGCGATGGCTTTAACCTGCGTCGCTGAATCTGCATTGCAAACAATAAAATAATCTGATACAGAACTATTTATATCTCTTAAGTCCAGACGGACAATATCGTGTCCCTTTTTTTCCTGCATGCCATGAACGGCTATCTCTGAAAGGTAGGTAGAAAGGTTTACTAATTTCTTTTTTACCATTAAAATGTTTTATTTTTGATAAATAACAACTATAAAATCAACTATTGCAAAATAACACTTTTTCAACACTATTTGTTGGTCAAAATCTCATCAAATTATTAGCGGTTGATTCTACTAATAGTTTTTTGAAAAGGATGGTGTCAAATTCCGAGCCATTACCCGAAGGAACTGTTATTATGGCAGAGAATCAATTTAGCGGCCGTGGGCAGGTAGAGAGCACCTGGCATGCAGAACCGGGTAAAAATTTAACATTCAGTATCCTCCTTACGCCATCTTTTCTTCCCGTACAGCAGCAATTTACATTAAATATGGCGATAAGTGTGGCTATGCAGCGTGCTTTGGGAAATGTAACCGGGCCCGGGCTAACAGTCAAATGGCCCAATGATATCTACTATCGGGATCAGAAGATTGGAGGAATGCTGATCGAGAATATACTTTCGGGAAGTCGTATAAAGGCTTGTATCGTAGGTATAGGAATAAATGTGAACCAGGAAGTTTTTGATGACCATCTAAATGGCCGTGCAGGCTCCATCTTCCAAATTTTACACAAAAATGTTAATTTAATATCGCTTTTAGCGGAAATTTGCAGTCATATAGAAGCAGCGTACTTAAAGTTGAAGAGCGGCAATTATACAACCCTGAAGGAAGAGTACCTAAATTTTCTTTACCGGTTTAAGGTAAAGGCAAATTACCGACAAAATGGCGAGATATTTGAAGGCCGTATAATTGATGTAAGCGACCAGGGTTTGTTAAGTATGGAAACCGAAAAGGGATTAATGACGTATAATTTTAAAGAGATTGAATTTAGCCAACCATAAATCAATACCAATTACAAGAACAAACAATTAAAACCATGAAAAAAGCAGCACTAGTATTTGCAATGTTACTGTTTACTGCTCTGGGTGTTTCTGCTCAGATCGAGACTCCGGTGACCTGGGCATATGCATTTAAGAAAACAAGTAATACAGAAGCAATTGTATATTTAAAGGCAACCATTCAGGACGGATGGCATATCTACTCACAAAAAGTTAAACCCGGCGGACCTGTTAAAACGACAATTAAGTTTACACCTTCTAAGGAGTTTACAAAGGTTGGGGCTACAACTGAGCCGGCGCCGCTTTCAAAATTCGAGAAAGTATTTGATATGAATGTGGGTTATTTTGAGAAACAGGTAGTTTTTCAGCAAAAGATTAAATTAACCAAGCCAGCAACAACAGTTACCGGAACAATCGAATTTATGACTTGTGATGAATCGAGATGTCTTCCTCCGGAAGAGATTAAGTTCTCCGTACAAGTGAAGTAACATATTATTTTAAATTATTGAAGAGCGCCGGAGAACCCGGCGCTCTTTTTTTTGCCTTCGATTTGAATAGTTATTATATCGTAAAATATTGAATATCGGTTGCCGGAAAACTTTTTAAACAAGAAATTATAAGTAATTTCACGGCCTCATAGCATCGGCTGGCGGCTAAGCCGGCCCATGAGATAAAAACACATTAAATGAAGAAGTTATTTTTAATTTTTGTTCTTGTACTGCCTTTATTACTGTTCCAGTCTGGTTACAGTTTCGCTTTTACCCAGGCACAGGATACCACAGCGGTAACAGATGACCTCCAGTTTACGGATATTGGCCCTGAGGCAGATACCGCGGCTAATGCTGTAGTTAAGGACAGTGTAAAAAAAGATACGGTTACAGCTGCGGTCCAAACAGCCACTGTGCAGCCGGCAGCGCAGACTGAAAAGGAAAAAACCCTGTGGGAGACTTTTATCAAGGGGCTTGTAGGTGGTTTTATTGCTTTCCTGATGCCTTGTATTTTTCCGATGGTGCCACTTACCATCAGTTATTTTACCAAAAGGGCAGGCAGCAGGAACAAGGGGATAGGTCAGGCTATCATTTACGGGATTTCTATTATTATCATATATGTAGCTTTTGGCTTACTGATTACTGTTCTGTTCGGCTCTGCAAAGCTAAATGAGCTCAGCAGCAGCGGGACGTTTAATTTTGTCTTTTTTATCTTACTGGTTGTTTTTGCGATTTCGTTCTTCGGGGCATTCGAGATTACTCTGCCAAGTGCATTTGTAAATAAAATTGACCAGAAAGCGGATGATAGCAAAGGCCTGGGCGGAATATTTTTTATGGCTGCGTCATTAGCGCTGGTATCATTCTCTTGTACCGGACCGATCATCGGGACACTGCTTGTTGAGGCAAGTTCTAAAGGAGAGATCCTTGCGCCTGCTATAGGGATGTTTGGTTTCGCTTTGGCACTGGCACTTCCTTTTACCTTATCGGCGATCTTCCCCGGCTTTTTAAGCAGCATGCCTAAGTCTGGCGGCTGGTTAAACAGTGTTAAAGTTTGTCTGGGATTCCTGGAGCTGGCTTTGGCAATGAAATTTTTGTCGGCGGCCGACCTTGTATGGCATTGGGAATGGTTTGACCGTGAAATTTTCCTGGTTTTATGGATCGTGATCTTTTTCTTAATGGGATTATATATCCTGGGGAAAATCAAGTTTTCTCATGACAGTGACGTCCCTTTTGTATCTGTACCGAGGTTATTCTTCGCTATATTCTCTCTTGCTTTTGCAGTATACCTGGTTCCCGGATTATGGGGAGCGCCAGTTAATATTTTAAGCGGTATAGCGCCACCATTAAACACCCAGGATTTCATTTTAGGCGGCGCGAGCGGCGGAGGGGCTAATGTTGATACTGCTTTTCCCGGGAAAGTCAAATACAATGATGTATTGCACCCGCCTCATGGTTTTAATGCGTTTTTTGACCTGGACGAAGGATTGGCTTATGCTAAAAAAGCGGATAAGCCTGTGCTGATCGACTTTACGGGCCATGCTTGCGTAAACTGCCGGATGATGGAAGATAAAGTATGGATTGATCCGGAAGTTGGACGTTTAATTAAAGACGAATTTGTTTTGATACAATTATATGTAGATGAGCGCTCGGTGAAAATGCCAAAAGATAAAGTTCATTACTCGAAAATATTGCGCACTACAACAGACGATCTTGGGCGCTGGAACGGAGATTTCCAGGCCACAAACTATAATTCCAATTCACAGCCGTTTTACGTAATGGCAGGACAGGATCTGGTACCCCTGGTTAGTCCGCAGGGTGCAATATTTGATGCAAAGGAATATGCTGCTTACTTACAGAGCGGATTAGATAAATTTAAAGCTTCCAAGAAATAAGAAACGATGAATAAGATTAAGAACATAGCTGTATTAACATCAGGAGGAGATGCCCCGGGAATGAACGCTGCCATAAGGGCAGTAGTAAGGGCTGGAATATATTATGAATTAAATGTTTCAGGTGTACTCAGAGGTTATGAAGGTTTAATCCATGGTGACTTTATTACAATGGAGCGTAAATCTGTTGCGAATATTATTCAGCGTGGAGGCACAATTCTTAAAACAGCAAGAAGTGATGAGTTCCGTACTAAAGATGGCAGGCAGAAAGCTTATGATCAGCTGAAAGCACATGAGATCGATGCTTTAGTAGTTATTGGCGGTGACGGTACATTTACAGGCGCGGATTTATTTACCCGTGAATTTGATTTTCCTGTGATCGGTTTGCCGGGAACAATTGATAATGACCTTGCAGGAACAGATTTTACTATCGGATATGATACCGCAATCAACACGGTAGTTAATGCTATTGATAAAATCAGGGATACCGCAGAATCGCACGACAGGCTGTTTATTGTAGAAGTGATGGGCAGGGACTCTGGTCTGATTGCTTTGAGAAGCGGGATCGGTGTAGGTGCAGAGGCGATCATGATCCCCGAAGCCAACATGGGGGTGCAGGGACTGATCACAAGATTACAAATAGGACGTAAAGATAAAGCATCCAAGATTATTATTGTTGCCGAGGGTGATGAGATTGGCGGTGCGTTTAATGTTGGTGAGGTATTAAAAGATAGATTCCCGCAATATGATATCCGCGTATCAGTGCTGGGGCATATACAGCGTGGAGGTAAGCCAAGCTGTATGGATCGTGTTCTGGCCAGCCGTTTTGGTGTTGCTGCGGTAGAAGGTCTGTTAAATGGCCGTTCTGGTGATATGGTGGGACAGATCAACAAAGAGATTGTATTTACGCCTTTTGACCACGCAATCAAGCATATTGATGCGGAGGAGGTAACCCCGGTATGGTTAAAACTGGTAGAAATATTATCGCTGTAAAATTAAAAAATCAGGCATCTTGCTAATCATTAGTATTTTACTTACTTTTGCATCCCCGCAAGCATGAAGCTCCGGGAACTATGTTGAATACATAAACTTATAAAGAAATGGCAACTAAAATCAGATTGCAAAGATTCGGTAAAAAAGGAAAACCTTTTTTCCACGTAGTAGTAGCAGATTCACGCTCTCCAAGAGATGGTAAATTTATTGAGCGTTTAGGTTCATACAACCCGAACACCAATCCTGCAACTATTGAAATTAACTTTGAAAAAACTTTAGACTGGGTTAACAAAGGTGCTGAGCCTACGGATACTTGTCGTGCTATCCTTTCTTACAAAGGTGTTTTATACAAAAAACACTTAGAAGGTGGTATTAAAAAAGGAGCTTTAACTGCAGAACAAGCTGATGCGAAGTTTGCAGAATGGTTAGAAGCTAAAGACGGTAAAATTGAAGGCAAAAAAGACGGTTTAACTAAATCTAAAGATGAAGTTAAAAAGACTGCTCTTGCTGCTGAAGCAAAGAAAAATGCTGATCGTGCTGCTGCTCTAGCTATCAAAAATGCACCTGTTGAAGAAGAAGTTGTAGCTGAAGAAGAAACTGAAGAGGCTCCTGTAGCTGAAGCAGCAACTGAAGAAGCTCCTGCAACAGAAGAAAACAAAGAAGAACAAGCATAGTATTTGTAATTCTTAATTATAGCGAAGCGTCCTTCTCAGAAAGGGTTCTTCGCTATTTTTATTTATATACTATCGATTAGATCAATTATGACACACGAAGAGGCATTTTACATCGGTTATATTACCAAAACAAAAGGATTAAAAGGTGAAGTACAGCTTTACTTTGAATATGATGAGCCATCATTGCTGGACCTTGATGTTGTCTTTGCTGATATGAACGGTAAAATGGTACCTTTTTTTGTAGCTGTCTGCAAGCTTCAGCACAACAATACGGGAAATATTTATTTCGATGATATTGACCATATTGATAAAGCACAGCCTTTATTAAGAAAAAAAATCTATTTGCCTTTGGCAAAGATGCCGGACCGCTCTGATGATGAATTCCATTATAATGACCTTAAAGGATTTATTGTTTCGGATGAAACACATGGTGAGCTGGGAGAGATCATTGAAGTCAACGAATACCCGCAGCAATTTGTTGCAACAGTATCCTATCAGAATAAGGAGATCATGTTTCCGTTAAATGATGATATGATCATAGAGATTGATGAGGATGAAGGCACGATCCTGGTCGACCTTCCCGAGGGCCTGCTTGATATCTATCTGGAAAATTAAATTTAAAAATCTTATGCGTTTCGATATTATAACTGTTTTGCCCGACTTGCTGCAGAGTCCTTTTGCGCATTCTATTTTGCAAAGGGCGCAGACCAAAGGGATTGCTGAAATTAAGGTACACAGCCTGAGGGATTATTCAGTGAATAAGCAACGCAGTGTAGACGATTATCCGTATGGTGGCGGAAGTGGTATGGTGATGTCAATTGAGCCATTTGCACGCTGTATAGAAGAGCTACAGGCGCAGCGTAAGTATGATGAGATCATTTTTATGACACCTGATGGTGTAACGCTTAACCAGACCATTGCCAATGAGCTCTCGGGATTGGAAAATGTGATCATTTTATGCGGACATTATAAAGGCATTGATCAGCGGATCAGGGATATTTATGTGACAAGGGAAATTTCTATAGGAGACTATGTGCTTTCTGGCGGAGAATTGCCTGCTGCCGTTCTTGTAGATGCAATAGTAAGACTGATTCCGGGTGTGCTGAACGATGAAACATCGGCTTTATCGGATAGTTTCCAGGGGGGGCTGCTTGATGCGCCAGTGTATACGCGTCCCGCCGACTGGCGAGGGCACCAGGTTCCTGAAATACTTTTAAGCGGCCATGAGTCCAAAATTAATAATTGGAGGCATGAACAGGCTGTGGCCCGTACGCAAAGGCTCCGTCCTGATCTTCTGGAGGACTAATACATCATTTATTTGAGTATTATTTCAGAATAATGGACTTTTATACTCCATTCATCGATAATTATCAGCTATTTATCGATATACTCATCTGCATTTTTATTGTAATTATAAATTTGTATTTAATTGTTATACAGCCAGACATGGCAAATGACAATTAATAACAACAATAGTTGTTTCTTTTAGAATTTATTTTTCGTTTATATTTATTTTTAATTGAAAGTATTTATATATTTACGAAACGTTCTGTAGAAACAGCATTGCAGATACAGATCTGATTGTGTAAACCTAATTTCAATTAATTATGAGTGAGAATATCGAAAAATACAAAATCAACCAATTTTTGGATCAGCTTACGGTAAAGGAATACAAATTTGCCTTGAAGATGATTCCTAAAATATTAAATGTTTCCATGAACACGTTTCATAATTACAGGCGGATCGGGCTGGAAGAGCCACAAGACATTCCTTATGAAAAAGTTAAATTAATGGAAATATTATTTGACGTAGAAAGTGGTGCGCTGGAGAACTCCCATATCAGCGGACAAAGCCTCTTACAAATGTATAAAGGCCAATTACATGCCTGATTTGGTTACTATTTTGTTTACTGCCAGACAGTATGCAGATGTGGAAATCAGATATAATGTGGAAAAAAATAAAAATCACTTTTTTTTATAAAATAAAATTCCTAATATTGCAGTCCGATTTTAAACAACAAAAAGTCGGCTTAATAGCTTAAAATCATGGATTTAGTAAAATTTGTTGAAGAGCAGGTAATCGCAAAGAACGAGTTTCCTGCATTCAAATCAGGAGATACAGTGAGTGTTCACTATAAAATTCGCGAAGGTAATAAAGAACGTATTCAAATTTACCAAGGCGTGGTCTTACAACGTAACAGCGTAGGTGCTAATGAGACATTTACAGTTCGTAAAATGTCTAACGGTGTTGGTGTGGAACGTATATTCCCTATCAACTCACCAAACATTGCAAAAGTTGAAGTTAACAGTCACGGTAAAGTGCGTAGAGCGAAATTGTTCTACTTACGTGAATTGACTGGTAAAGCAGCTCGTATCAAGTCTAAAAGAGTTTAATTACTCTAAAAAATATATAAGCCTTCCCGACAAAATCGGGGAGGTTTTTTTGTTGTCAAAATTTTCAGGCGATTATTGTTTTGAAGTTGTAAGAGAATACGATCTGAGGTTTTGATAGCTATCTGAAGAGCTGTTCCTTATTCCCGAAGAGTTATTGTAATCAGGATAGGATTTAAAGCATATATGACGGACTCTGTATCACTGAGGCAGTAATGTTAGTACAAGAATAAAATTGTCCGTTAGAGACGTTCTTAACGCAAAAAGCGGCCTTGTCTGATTGGAGACAAGGCCGCTTTTTTATAGGTTTAATTTGCTTGTTAAGCGAGTTCTGCTAATACGGTGATACCACCTTTAACGACCTGGTTAAGCTCAAGGTTTACCTTGGTACCAACAGGAAGATAGATATCTACTCTTGATCCGAATTTAATGAAGCCAAATTCTTTGCTTTGCTCCACAACGTCGCCTTCTTTTACGTACCATACGATCCTTCTCGCTAATGCACCCGCAATTTGCCTGAATAGTACCGGGGTTCCGTTTTCGTGCTCTACAACCACTGTTGTGCGCTCATTTTCGGTGGAAGACTTAGGATTCCATGCTGCCAGATATTTGCCGGGATGATACTTGAAGAATTTAACCACGCCAGAGATCGGGTTCCTGTTGATGTGCACATTTACAGGAGACATAAATATAGAAACCTGTAATCTTTTATCTTTAAAATATTCTCCTTCTTCTGTTTCTTCGATTACTACTACTTTACCATCTGCAGGGCAGATTACTAAATTGTTTCCGGAAGCAAATGTTCTGGATGGATTTCTGAAGAATTGCAGTACAATAATGAAAAGGGCAAATGAAGCAATGTAAACCGCCCATCTTAACCAGAATATGTCTGCGAATCTATAATCGATTATAGCATTCACTACGAAAATAAAAAGCAGGGAAAGTGCTATGGTCGTGTAACCTTCTTTGTGTATTGTCATTGTAGATGTAAAATATGTTTTTGCAAATTTGTGAAAAATTTAGCGAAATCAGGATAAAGAATCACGATCAGGAATTTGCCCTGTAGATATCTTTAAGATTTCTGCCTAAACCATTATAGTCCAGACCAAAGCCGACAACAAACTCATTTGGGATTTCGAAACCAATATAATCCAGTTCGTTAACCGGGGTTTTTAGTGCCGCGGGCTTAAAGAGCAAAGAGCAGACGCTCACTGAAGCCGGACTTTGTAAATAAACTTTTTCAAGGATGTATTTCAGTGTGAATCCGGTGTCTACGATATCCTCCACCAGGATAATATCGCGCCCTTCCAGGTAATCTGGCAGGCCGAACATTTCTTTTATGCTGCCGCTGCTTGCTGTGCCAGTATAGGAAGCAACTCTGATAAAGCCAACTTCGCAGGGGATATCTATCTCCTTGAGCAGGTCTGCCATAAAAAGAAAACTTCCGTTTAATACCCCTATAAATACCGGGCAACGGTTTTTATAAGTGATGTTAAGCTGTGCGCCTATGGCTTTTGTGCGTTCATTGATACGATCGTTCTCTATAAACAGGTCGAATTTTTTGTCTCCAACTTCAATTGTACTCATGACTTCTTATAAAGGAATTAATCGTTTTCATTCTCGCGCCTGCGTCTTTCCCGGCGTTCCTGTCTTAATTCTTTCTTTGTTTTTTTTACGGTATCCTGTACTACCGGCTGTTTGGCTGTAGTATCCTTTTTAGATTTTCCGAATAACCTGTCGAATAGATTTTTAGAGTCATCCTGCATCTGCACAGGCGCAACGTCTGTATCTGAATCAAATCCCGTAGTATCGACCTTGGCCGAATCTGGCAGCAGGTACTGCCTTAAGCCTTCACGGAGCCTTACATTGTAAAAGCCATAGCCACTGGTATCTGATGGCGTAAGGCCTCTTCTGGCCATAATCCTGCCCATATATCTAAAATACGGCAGCATGTAATCTTTAAGCCCGCCATCACCGCGGAATTTAAACATGGCTATTTTTGGTCGCGGAACAATATTAGCCAAGAAAATCCCTTCTCCAATGCTTAATTCTGCAGGGCTTTTGCCAAAATATTGTCTGGAAGCTTCGCCGATCCCATAGATGTTTTTTCCCATTTCAATGATATTGAAATAGACTTCCAGCATTCGCTGTTTACTGATCAGCCTGTTATTTTCAATCAGCCAAACGATAAGGATCTCTTCTGCCTTACGCGCAAGTGTTTTCTGGCGGCTCAGGAATACGTTTTTTACCAGCTGCATAGAAATCGTGCTTCCTCCTCTAACAAATTTCTTTTCCTTGAAATTGATCACGAAAGATTTTCTGATCGACTCTTCTACGAAACCTTTGTGGGTAAAGAAAGATGGGTCTTCTGAGGTCAGCAGCGCATTCTTAAAATTGCTGGAAATCTGTGACAGCGGCGTGTAATTCGGATTTGATGGCCCGATTGTAATGTCACGCATAGGTTTCCCGTACTCGTAAGGAGTATAGACAAAAGTCTGGTTAACCTTTTGAAGATCCGTTTTGCCCCATTTAACAATCTTAAAATTATAAGGGGTGAGTGTAGAGTTAAACTTAAGGCTATCCGGTTCGCTGCTATCCAGGTAGAAATTTAAATCGTATTTAATTTTCCCTTTTACCTGCAAGCCTTCCAGCGATTCAAATAATCCTTGTGGAAAAGCATTCAAAACAGATTGCGCATCCTGCTCATCGGCATGAAGCTTAATCTCATAAATTTTATTTGGTGACAGCGTGTATTTAAAAAACGGGTGTATTGCCGCGTCCTTAAGAAATACAGTTGATGTACTGTCGAGGGCTACATAATTAGGGCCGATCAATAAATCGGCGTCTATCTTCGCATTTTTTACTACGATATCGTTTGAGGCGATCTTAGCATGGTTAATCAGCAAATTACGGACTGACCATGAGCCTGTGATCTTAAAGTTATCGCCGCTGTAATCGGCACTTTTCATTTGTGTTCTAACGGTATCGAAACTTAGTTTTGCATGGATCTTATTTTCCAGGTAAGGGAGCTCTATCCTTTTATTATCCGCAAAAAATAAGACATCCATTTGCTTTTTTCCGGGGTTTACCTGTCCGTTAACGTGCCAGGTGGCTTCGTTCTGGTTCAGAATAATCGTAGATTTCAGATCCCCGCCATCTATGGTCGCTGTTTTTGTGAGCAGACTTACGCTGGCAGTATCGTTATCATTTAATTTGAACAGCAGGTCTTTCATCTCCATATCATCAGGAATCTTGTTCAATACCTCATTAAGCAGGTCGTGCGCAAGCTCGCTTAAATCAACTTTGGCCTTACTATCTGTTTTGTCTTTCTTTTTCCTTTTCAGGATAAAATCGAGGTTGGTAAGGCTATCCCTGAGCACAACATTTATCTTGCCGGTATTTAGACCGATTTCCGCCAGTTTTACATCTCCGAAAAGCAGCGGTAACAATTTAACACCCACAGTAAGGTCGGCCACAGTAGCTAAGGTATCCCTGTCTTTCGGCACCACAGAAATATTCGTCATACGTACCGTACTGAGTCCGCTGAAACCAGCCTGCCCGATCTTTACATCAAGGCTGTAATCTTTATCTGCTTTGGTAATTGCCTTTGCAATAATTTTTTTTAGTAACGCTTCTCTTTTGCTGTAAGCAATTGAACCGGCTATGACAAGGAGTACAAGAAATATTCCTAAGACCCATGCACCTGCTTTGATGTACTTTTTAGGAATGGTTATTTTTGGAAGATGCATGCTGAAAAATAGATGTTTAATTGCTTAACGTTAAATGCAAATGTTTATTTCGTGTTAAAATTACACTTAAAAAGCCTAAAATCAATTAATTGTACCTTGCTTTTGTTAATTTTGGGCAATGAACATTACCATTGAACAAGTTTTGGCGGCGCTGAGAAATGTCGAAGACCCTGATCTTAAAAAAGATCTGGTGACCTTGAACATGATTAAGGAGCTGACTATCGAAGATAAAAAAATAAGTTTTACCTTAGAACTCACTACTCCGGCATGCCCGATGAAGGACATGCTGAAAAATGCCTGCTTAAATGCAATCAAGTATTTTGTTGACAAGGAGGCGGAGATAAACATTAATATTACCTCCCGGGTAACCAAACCAAATGATACTACTCAATTGAAAGATATAAAAAATATTATCCTTGTCTCTTCGGGCAAGGGAGGAGTAGGTAAATCTACAGTGGCGAGTAACCTTGCGGTAACACTTGCTGCTGACGGCGCAAAAGTCGGATTAATTGATGCGGATATTTATGGGCCTTCTGTCCCGACCATGTTCGGCCTGGTAGGGGCAAAGCCAAGTGCAAGGGAAACTGAAGAAGGAAAAACATTAATTCTGCCGATTGAGAAATACGGGATTAAGCTATTGTCTCTTGGGTTTTTTGCAGATCCTGATCAGCCCGTACCGTGGCGCGGGCCAATGGCTTCCAATGCGATTAAACAATTGTTTAATGATGCTGACTGGGGCGACCTGGATTACCTGATCGTTGATCTTCCTCCGGGAACGGGAGATATCCATATTACCATTACACAGAGCTTTCCTATCGCGGGTGCTGTAATTGTGACCACACCGCAGCAGGTTGCGCTTGCGGATACAAGAAAAGGGCTGGCAATGTTCAGAATGCCGTCAATTAATATTCCTGTATTGGGCGTAATAGAAAACATGGCATATTTTACACCTGATGAATTGCCGGATAATAAATATTATATATTCGGAAAAGATGGCGGAAAGTCACTCGCTACGTCATTTAATGTCCCTTTTCTCGGAGAAATACCTCTTGTACAGGGAATTACAGCATGTGGCGATAGTGGTACGCCAATTGCACTGGATAAGCTGAGCAAAACAGCTATTGCCTTTGCTGAAATTGCCGGAAGGATTGCGCAGCAGATTGCGATCAATAATGCACAATCCTAGAATTACTAAAAAAATTACTAAATTTATATTTTAAAAACTATCATGGATCTAAGAGAACAAGTTGAGCAAGCATTAGAAACTATCCGTCCTTATCTTATTGCAGATGGCGGTAACGTAGCTATAGAGGAGATTACATCAGATAACGTAGTTAAATTAAAATTACTAGGAAACTGCGGATCATGCAAAATGAGCTTCATGACAATGAAAGCGGGCATTGAGCAGGCAATTTTAAAAGCAGTACCGCAAATTACTGCTGTTGAAGCTATTAATTTGGCAGAACCGGTGTAGTCATTTAACAAATTTTAACTAGTCACTGTAAATATTACAGTTATTTTTGTCCGATGAGATATACTTTCACGCTGGTGTTCCTGTTTTTTGCCGCCGGGCTGTTTGCACAACAAACGCCTGCAGGGAAAAAACTGGTCCAATTTTCCGGAATAATCACAGATCTGGATAGCGGGTTTGTTGTGCCTTACGTGACTATTACCAATAAATCCAATCAGGAGCAGCGGTATGCGGGAAACTATAAAGGCTACTTTTCATTTGTGGCCCATCCGGGTGATACATTGGTTTATAACGCCATTGGATACACTGAGAAGGCATTTGTCATACCCATGGCAGTAAACGAAGCTAAATATACGGCAATGGTGAAAATGAAATCGGAGATCGTTTACCTGCCTGCGGTGCGTATCTATCCATGGGCAACCGTAGAAGAGTTTACTAAAGATTTTATGGCGATGAAGGTCGCTGATGATGATATGGAAATTGCCAGGAAAAACTTATCCAGGACCTCTATTAACGGAATGATCAGGTATCTTCCCAGAGATGCCGGGGAGATTTCTTCTTCTAACTTCCGTATGGACCAGGAACGATCATTAAATACAAACCTGGTACAGGGAAACCCGCTGCTCAACCCTTTTGCCTGGGGTAAATTGATGCAGCAGATCTTTAGCGGCGATAAAAGCAGGCAAAGCAGCAACTAGCGCTTTTTGCGCTGCTGCGGGAATTTCATTTTATATTCTGCGCGTATATCTCCTCTGGAAATGGAATCCAGCTTAGATTTCAGCATCCTTTTGCGGAGCAATCCAAGGGTATCGGTAAACAATTTTCCTTCGATGTGATCGTACTCATGCTGTATTACACGTGCAGGCATGCCCGTAACGTCATCTTCATGCAGCTCCCAGTTCTCATCGTAATACTGAACCCGGATATTTGGCTTGCGCATTACGTCTTCCCTGATCTCGGGAATACTTAAACAGCCTTCGGTAAAAACCCATGGCTCACCGGTTTCCTCAATAATTTTCGCATTTAAAAATACCCTTTTGTATCCTGGCTTACCGTCTTCATCCTCTCCGGTATCTACAATGAATAAACGAATTGGTAGTCCAACCTGTGGCGCTGCCAGTCCAACGCCGCTTGCAGCATACATTGTATCAAACATGTCGCTGATCAGTTTTTTTAAATCCGGGTAATTTTCATCGATGCTTACGCATACTTTTCTTAAAACCGGATCCCCGTAAGCTACAATTGGTAATTTCATTTATATATTATTTTAATTGCTGTTTTAGTTATGCAATCGCTGCATCGCTGAGGCTATCCTTCTCTTTTCAAACTTTAAAAGATCGGTATTGCGGTACAAAAGTACAAATATTACCCTAAAGGGTAAAAAGATAAGACACTAAGATTTTTTTCATCTAGCATTTCATTCGCAATTTGGGCCATATCACCTGTTGTCACGGCTTCTATTTTCTTGAAAACAGTTTCCAGGCTATCGATTTTATCGTAGTCGATCAGGCTTTTTGCCATCGAGATAATTAATCCGATCCTGTTTTCTTCACCCAGTGCAATCTGTCCGATAAACTTATTCTTTGCCTTTTGCAACTGCACTTCTGTTAATGGTTTTTCCCGTAGTTTATGGAATTCTTTGTAAATCAGCGAGAGTGCTTTATTGGTTTTGTCTTTGTCGGTTCCAAAATATACGGTGAAAATCCCGGTATCGCTTAACGGGCTATATCCGGATTCTATACTATAGGCTATGCCATGCTTTTCCCTGATCTGCAGGTTTAAGATGGAGCTCATCCCTGTTCCGCATAAAAGGTTATTCAGCAGGAGTAACCCTGTTTTATAAGGATGGTGCAGGGAGTAGGCCTGTGCGCCGATCATGGTGTGGGCCTGACTGATTGGCTTTTGATCTGCACGCGTAATTACCGGGGCAATAAGCGGCGCTAACCTGGTCGGCTCGTACCTGTTTTCCGGAATGTCCGAGTAATACTTTTCTACTATTTTTACTGCCTTAGCCAGGCTATAATTGCCAAGCACAGCAACAATAATTTTATCTGTATGGTAATTGGCCAGCATGAAATCTTTGATATCTTGCTGGTTAAGCTGGTTTACACTTTCAGTTGTACCCAGTATGTTTCTTCCCAGCGGATGATCTGCAAATACAAGGTCCTCGAAATCATCATAAATCGCTTCTTCCGGCTGATCAAGGTAAGAGGCAATCTCGTCAAGAATTACCCCTTTCTCTTTCTCCATTTCGTCTTCCGGAAACGTAGAATGGAAAACGATATCATTAAACAGCTCCAGTGTGCGGTCCAGATAAGGATTCAGAAAAGAAGCATGGATGCAGGTATATTCTTTAGTGGTGTATGCATTCAGGTCGGCACCAACACTTTCCAGCCTGTTCAGAATCTGGTTTGTATTTCTCTTTTCGGTACGTTTAAACACTAAATGCTCGATAAAATGTGCGAGTCCCGACTGCGACTCACTTTCGTCCCTCGACCCGCTGTTTACAATAATGCAGGCATGTGAGATTGCCGAAGCAGAGGGTACATGAAGTAAGCGGATGCCATTGGGCAGGGTGTGTACATTATATTCCATTCGCTGCAAAGATACAGAAGAACTTTGCTACAAGATTGTAATATTATTTTGGTAGCGGATAGTTACAATTCCCTGTCAATTTGACAACTCAATCAAATTGGAACATGCCTTGATAAGGGTTGTATGTACTTAAATAAAAATGATTTAAAAATATGAGCATAGAAGAAAAAGGGAGTATTTCCATACATACCGAAAACATTTTTCCGATTATTAAGAAATTCCTTTACTCAGACAATGAGATCTTTTTGCGTGAGCTGGTTTCTAACGCGGTTGATGCGGTACAAAAGATCAAACGTTTAGCTGCTTTAGGGCAATATAACGGCGAACTGGGCGATACATTTGTCGAAGTTGCGCTTGATGAGGAGAAAAAGACCATTACCATCAGCGATAGCGGATTGGGTATGACAGCCGAAGAGATTAAAAAATATATTAATCAGGTTGCTTTTTCTGGTGCTAGTGAATTTGTAGAGAAATTTAAAGATGCTAAAGACGCTAATGAGATCATTGGTAAATTTGGTTTAGGTTTCTATTCTGCTTTTATGGTATCTGATCTGGTTGAAATTCAAACTTTATCTTACCAGGAAGGTGCAGAGCCGGCACGCTGGGTTTGTGACGGAAGTACTTCTTACGAGATTACTGAAGGTACACGTACTACCCGCGGAACAGATATTATATTGCATATCAATACAGAATCTGAAGAGTTTTTAAATAAAAGCAAAATCTCTGAAATCCTTGATAAATACGGTAAATTCTTACCTGTACCGATTAAATTTGGTACAAAAATAGAACAAATCCCTGATGGGGAAGATGAAGAAGGCAAACCAAAAACAGTAGCTGTAGAAGTAGATAACATCATCAATACTACTGCGCCGATATGGACAAAAGCACCTGCAGATTTGTCAGATCAGGACTATCTTGATTTCTACAAACAATTATATCCGTTTTCGGAAGATCCTTTATTCTGGATTCACCTGAATGTAGATTATCCCTTCAATTTAACGGGTGTATTGTACTTCCCTAAGGTGAAAAATGATTTTGATATGCAACGCAACAAAATCAAGTTATACAGCCGCCAGGTATTTATCACAGATGAGGTTAAGGATATCGTTCCTGAATTCCTGATGTTATTGCATGGGGTTATTGATTCACCTGATATTCCTTTGAATGTTTCGAGAAGTTTCCTTCAGGCAGACAGCAATGTAAAAAAGATCAACAGTTATATCACTAAAAAAGTAGCTGATAAACTGGCTGAGCTGTTTAACAAAGACCGTAAAGGTTATGAAGAGAAATGGGGTGATATCGGTCTTTTCGTAAAATACGGAATGGTGAGCGAAGAGAAATTTTATGATAAAGCAAAAGACTTCGCATTGCTGACCAATACTAAAAATGAAAACTTTACGCTGGATGAATACCGTGAGAAAGTGCAGGGTATCCAGACAGACAAAAACGGTCAGGTTGTTTATATCTATACCAATGATCCGGCTAAACAAGACAGCTTTATCCAGTCTGCCAACAAAAAAGATTATGATGTATTGTTGATGAACTCAGCAATCGATAATCACTTTGTAAGCTCTTTAGAGCAGAAACTGGAAAAAACACTGATGAAACGCGTTGACTCTAGTGTGGCAAGCAAACTGATCGAAAAAGACGAAATCATTGAATCTGTATTAACAGAAGATCAGTCGGCCAAAGTGAAAGCTGTGTTTGAAAAAGCGATTATCAAACCAGGTTTCCAGGTAGAAATCGTGGGCTTAAACCCGGAAGAATTCCCGGTTACTGTAACTATGGATGAATTTATGCGCAGAATGAAAGACATGGCTCAAATGGGCGGTGGAATGAGTTTCTACGGTAATATGCCGGATAGTTACAAAGTAGCGATCAATGGAAACCATAAACTGGTTAACCGTATCCTGCAAACTGAAGATGAAACAGAACAGGGCGCTTTAGCTAAACAAGCTGTAGACCTTGCTTTACTTTCTCAGGGTATGTTAACAGGAGCAGATTTAACGGCATTTGTTAACCGCAGCGTTGAGTTGATCTAATCAGTATATCATTTATTTATAAAGCCTGCAAATGTTTTCATTTGCAGGCTTTTATTTTTTACAGGGATGCTTATTTCCTGATCTTTCTGACCAAACTGAAAGTTATTGCTGTGGAAATAACGAACAGGGAAATTACCAATGCTTTGTTAAATGGAGCAGGCGGTAGGTGTTGTACGCCTTTTCGGTTCGTTTTAGCCGGTTCATGGCTATATCTACCGTGTGCTGGTATAGCGAGGTGCTGAAAGTCGTTCACTAAATCTCCGAGCCCCTGTGTAAGTTCATCTCCTTTCATAGCAGGGCCATGACCGGTTCCGGCAACAGCAGGTTTTAAATCCCTTAGTTTTTTTACCGACATCGCTGCGGCAAGCCAGTTAGATGTGAAATATTTTGGCGGGCCGGACAGCTCTTTTCTTTGAGTGATTACTGATAGGAGTGATTCGGATTTAATGGTCACAAAAGCATCCCCGGCAATCAGTACTTTATCCTGTGGTCTGAACAGCGAAATATGACCCGCAGAATGGCCTGGTGTGTGGATATAGACCCAGTCGGGCGAAAACGGCAGCGTCCCGTCTTTTGGTAACGAATGCACATGTTCACCAAGATCAATAGCTTTTTTAGGATAAAGGAAAGAGAAGAAACTTACTGCACCGCCCCCTGCGGCAGGATCTGGTGGCGGGTAGGCAGATAATCCGGTGAGATAAGGCATCTCCAGCGGATGTGCATATACGCTTACAGGCCATTTCTGAAGCAAGTCTTTAATCGCCCCGGTGTGGTCAAAATGGCCATGGGTAAGGACAATAGCAGCAGGCGGAAGTTCACCAAAGAGTTCTTCCGCCACTGCAATAATTTTTCCTGCACTGCCTTTTAGGCCTGCATCTACTAATACCCATTCTTCGGGCCCGGTGGTAATCATGTAGATATTTACAAACACGATCTTCATTGCCCAGACCCCGGGTGCGATTTCAGTATATGCTTTGCTTTCCATTTTTGATTTGGTTGATGTATTAACCGTAACAAAAATGGATAGTGCAGGTTTTAAATAATGAAATTACTTTTCTATTCCTTCCAGGCTAAAGATGAAAGCGTAGTTCAGTGCGATATCTTTTAAATAATCAAATCTGCCCGATGCGCCGCCGTGGCCAAACTCCATATTGGTTTTAAGCAGCAGTATATTTTTGTCCGTTTTATTTGCGCGTAGTTTTGCTACCCACTTTGCAGGTTCGAAATACTGAACCTGGCTGTCATGCAGCCCTGTGGTTACCAGGATGTTCGGATACGCTTTCTTTTCCACGTTCTCATAAGGAGAGTAACTTTTCATGTAACGGTAAGCCGCTTCATTTTTAGGATTTCCCCATTCGTCAAACTCATTTGTTGTTAGCGGGATGCTTTCGTCGAGCATGGTATTCACTACATCTACAAATGGTACCTGTGCAATTACACCGTGCCACAGTTCGGGCTCCAGGTTAACTATGGCACCCATTAATAATCCTCCTGCACTGCCTCCCTGTGCATAAAGGTGCGCAGGGCTTGTAAATTTACTGTCTACTAAAAACTTGCCGCAGTCGATGAAATCTGTGAATGTATTCATCTTTTTCATCAATTTTCCATCCTCATACCATTGTCTGCCCATCTCTTGCCCTCCGCGGATATGTGCAATTGCATAGACAAATCCCCGGTTCAATAAACTCAGGTTATTGATAGAGAAGGCCGCATCCATACTATGGCCGTATGAGCCATAAGCATAAAGCAGGAGCGGAGCTTTACCATCTTTTTCCAATCCTTTTTTATAAACGATAGAAATAGGGATTTTTGTACCGTCTTTCGCTGTAGCATATAGTCTTTCGGTCGTATAATCCGCTGCGTTATAACCACCGATAATCTCTTGCTGTTTCATCAGCTTTTTAGCCTTGGTTTCCAGATTATAGTCATAAACAGAAACCGGGGTGGTCATCGACGTATAAACATAACGCAGTGTTTTGCTATTGTATTCCGGATTGGCCCCTACAGAAGCAGTATAAGCAGGTTCTCCAAAATCTATATAGTGCTCCGGGCCGGTCGACGGGCGGATCCGCAATTGCATAAGGCCATTTTTACGTTCAGAGATCACCAGGAAGTCTTTAAATTCTTCCACCTCTTCCAGTAAAACATCTTTACGGTGTGGAATCACCTCTTTCCAATTCTCTTTTGCCGTTTGGTCTAAAGGGCATTCCATTAACCTGAAATTCTTTGCATTCCAGTTGGTCAGGATTAAAAACTTATTATCCAGCGGGATAACACTATATAATACCTCTTTCGTACGTGGTGTGAATACCGTAAATTCAGCATCTGGGTGATCTGCAGGAATCATCCTGGCTTCAGAAGATAGTGTTGCAGAAGAATAAATAAAAATAAATTTGCCTGATTTTGATTTATCTACCCCGATATAATTTGATTTATCTTTTTCCTCATAAACCACGGCATCCTTTAGCGCGTCACTACCCAGTTTGTGTTTTTGGATCTTTTCGCTTAATAGTGTGATCGGATTCTTGGCCGTATAAAACAAGGTTTTGTTATCTGCCGCCCATATCGCCACCCCTTCCGTATTCTTGATTTCATCTTTTAGCAATTCTCCGGTTTCCAGATTTTTTACCAGGATGGTATACTGGCGCCTGGATACTTTATCAACCCCATAAGCGAGTAATTTATTATCAGGACTTACACTAAAGCCTGCTGCTGAAAAATACGCATGGCCTTTAGCCAGTTCGTCTATATCCAGCAGAACTTCTTCCTTACTGTCCAGGCTTCCTTTTTTGCGGCAATATTTTGAATATTGTTTCCCTTCTTCTGTCCTCGAATAGTAGAAATAACCATTTTTAAAAACAGGCACAGATTCATCTTTTTCTTTGATACGCCCTTTCATCTCTTTGAAAAGCTCTTGCTGTAGCTTGTCCGTTCCGCTCATCATCGTGTCCAGATAAGCATTTTCCGCCTTCAGATAGTCGACTGTTGCTGTGCTGTCTGGTCCTTTTTTGAAAAAATCGATCATCCAGTAATAGTTGTCTACTACCGTATCACCATGTATAATCCTCTGTTTTGGTTTAATCTCTGCTACCGGGGCTTTAACATCCGGCCATTTATAAGTATCCATTTTCTTATCTTTGTTTGTACATGCCAGGGCCAGGCTGAGCAGAAGGACAGCGGGAGTGATTTTTTTCATTCTTTAAAAATTTTTAGTTTAAGCGCTTCCCGTTTCCGCAATCTCACTGTAATTGAATTTCAGGGAGGCTCTGTCTGCTCATTAAGCTCTTGAATAATGCAAAATAGCATTTATTTCATAAATACTGTTACTATGAAACCTGCAGAAGACAAATATTTAGTTATTAGACCATCATGATAAATTTATGATAGCTTCATAACCGATAAACCGCCGATGGCAGCTAGAAGACAATAATCAATACTGATAAAACAAATATTCTAATGAAAAAAATGCTGAGCCGAAAAAATATTTTTAATGCCGTATTTATTGTCCTGGTCCTGGTACTGGCATTTGTGCCACCAGCGAAAGCATTGGTGCTGGAAGGATTGATGACTATCGGGTTTTTTAAACCAGCTACTGATGCCGATCAGGCGGCTGGCTCAGCTGTAAATCTTTCCGGCATTCGTTTCAGGGATACAAAAGGTAAAATTGTTGACCTGGGTAATTTAAAAGGCAAAGTCATATTTCTCAATTTCTGGGCAACCTGGTGTCCGCCATGTCTGGCAGAAATGCAGGGTATAAATAAGCTTTATGAAAGATTCAAAGACGATGAAGGCGTTGTATTTATTTTAGCGGATGCTGATGGAAACCTGGCAAAGTCGCAAAAGTTTATGGACAAAAAGCACTATCAGCTGCCTGTTTATGCCGTAGACAGTAACATCCCGGATGTGTTATTTAAAGGTTCTTTACCTACTACTGTAGTTTTTGATAAAATGGGACGGATTTCGTACAATGAATCTGGTGCGGCGAACTACGGCGATGCTAACTTTATCAAATTTATTGACCGCCTAAAAACAATGAATTAGTATCTTTGACGGTATAATCCGTGGTTAATCCGGAATGATAAAATAGAATTCATGAACATGCAGCAACCATTTGATATTACAATAGGAACAACTGATTATGCCATATTTCCAGAAGGAAATGACACTTACGTTGTGTTTAAAGATGGCAAAGAATATGTGGAGATTCAGAAAGATACAGATTCACAATGGCTGAAACTGGATCCTGAAACAGCTCTTCCTCTTTTTGAAGAAAACGACGAAATCAATGCTATTGGCAGGGAGATTCTGGCTTATGTACCTGAAGAGGAAGATGAGGATGAACTGGAAGATACTGATGAAGAGTTATAGATTTATTTCTTCAATTTAATCAGCTTCATTCTTTTTAAGATCACCCCCTTTCTGGAGATCACCCCCAGATAAATACCTGGGATTAATGCAGAAACGTCAGTCTCTTTGTTCCCGATTCCCTCTTCTTTCAGGAGTTTCTGTCCTAAAAGATTATATATTTCCAGGGTGTAAGACTCAAAATCCCCGCTAACGATGGAGAGGCGGTCTGCTACAGGGTTCGGAAAGCTGACAAAATCCGCTTCTTTAAGAAAATTCACTTTTACTACATCAGAATGGATCTGCAGGCCGCTAATGGTTTCAAAGGTAACCCTGTAGAACTTTGCCCCGGGCTTTGGATAGGAGTCTGCTATACTATAATTTAGCAAGCCATCGACTACAGATGTGCTTGAAAGGACAGTAAAGATGCCCGCAGAAACCTGTTTTTCCCAGATCAGGCGCTTTAAGTTATAGGTTGTGCCCAGGCTAAGCTGAAGTGAAACCATTTCTCCTGTCAGGCTGCCCGTAAAGGTTCTGACATAACAGGTTACACCCTGTGAAGTATAATCAATCGTATAACTTTTTAACCCGCTGAATCCCGGGCCATTTGCCGAAATGGCCAGGTATGGTGAAGACAATGTTGATTTATCAATCTCAATCAGGGTATCTGCAACCTGACTGATTGCGGTTAATGAATCATTCCTGAGATTATATAAAGTATATCCTGCAGCTAATGGCTGCGGCTTCCAATGCAAGAGGAGTTTGTTTTCGCAATCGAAGCCGACATTAAGGGTCATTGGGCTGGATATCGTAAAAGGCTTGCTGATAAACTCCCGGCCGCTGATCTCCATTTTTACTAATGCAGTAGTAAATAAATGCGGCGTATTCCATTTAAAATAGCCGGCACCCAGATCCGGGCTATTGCTAAGGATATTCCATGTTGCGCCATTATTATAGGTGATAGATAATCTGGCTGCCTGACTATCGAACGTGTTGGCCCATCTCAGGTAATTGTCTTCACCAGCGAAAACTGCATCGTCATTTTCTGGGAAGGTCCAGGAAAACCGGTCTGCTTGTTTAAGTTGGTAAGCCACCGCAAATTGCTGTTTATCCTGTATTATTCTCCTTCCTTTTACATGGACCTGGTAATTTCCGGCAGTAATATTTTCCAGGGTAACCTGCTGAACAGTATTAAGGTTATCGACTTTTCTCGTAGCAGCCAATGATAGTGAATCTGCAGCAGGGTAACTGCTCAGTACCCATGGCAATATGATTTGACCTGTTGGTGTTTCAAGGGAAAGATCTAAATGGTTTACGATGCCTAATGCACTATTCACTTGTGCGGGCGGGTCTGTCCAGGCCAGCGTGACTTTAATTTCTTTCTCATTTGCTGTTACCTGCAGCGGGAATACATATTCCTGGTCCTGACCCACCGATGCTGTCACAAACCTGTTATTTATAATCGACTCTACCGAATTCAAGGCGTTTACTTTGCCGAACCCGGTTATATAATCGACCTGCGGCGTTCCGATATCATCTGCAGAATTAACCAGGATACTTTTTATTAAAGCTGCCGATGGCTGTTTCCCGTACCGTATTTTGTATGCCTGCTGCAATAGCGCAACCGTACCAGACGTTAATGCTGCTGCTCCGGAAGTTCCGTCTTCTCCAAGTGCTACAAGCTCTGGTTTTACCCGTCCATCGTATGCAGGCCCCCTGCTGCTTAAAGCTTCTGGTATATTTTCCCTGTTTATACCGCCTATAACCAGCAAATTTTTGGCTTGCTTAAAATTGCCGGTTAAATTCGCAGTATTTGGTATTCCATTGTAAATACCGTTTGCCGGAGTTGTTGTCCCTTTGTTGCCGGCAGAAAAAACGTGTACCATTGTGTCGGCTTCAAAGACCTGCCTGTCGTATGCTTCGGCCTCAATACCATAAATATTATCCAGGTCGGTCCCATAAGAATGATTCTGAACATTTACTGTTAACCCGTTCAGGGTTTTAATGGCATCGGGCATCAGGTTGCTGAAATCAGACGAAGTTAATTTTGCCGATGGCGCAGCACCCTTTCCCCGGATAAAAGAATTTCCCCTTCCAAGTGCAAGTGTTGCCATAATCGTTGCATGTGCAGTGGCTGAGGGCAGATTTGCCGGCAAAGCGGTTACATTAGGTTTAATGTCGATATCTGACTGGTCGAACATTCCTTCTTTCAGAGAAACGGTTATGCTGCTCCCGTTAATTTCGGGGTGCAGTTTGTGTACTGTAGAAATTTCGTTTGTACTCAGGTCTAATCCTGTAATCGCAATCTCTTCCTTAGCTTTCTGCACCACATCGGCAAAGAGTACGGCATCCTGAATTAATATCGTTAATAGCGAACCTATCTGGAAATCTGCCGTAATCACATTATTGGCGTAGTCGATTGAATATGTTTTTAGATATTTCAGCAATACTTTGATATCCTTAGCGTGTGGATTAAATGCTATTTTTAAAGTCGATATTTTATGCTGATCCGTATGCTGTTCATACAGTTTGCTCAGTTGATCTCCAGCCTTCCACAGGGGATTTACATCTGTTTGTGCAATAATAATATCCTTTAATGCTACACTGGCTTTTTCGCGGATAATATAATGGTCTATAGAAACATTGCGGAGCGGTTTTATTTTTTCTATTTCCTTAAAACTTAATGGACGGCTCAACCTTACCAGCAAGGTTTTTTCCCTTGTAGCGGAATCATTTACTATAACAGATTTGTATTTTAAAAATAATGCCCTGCTTCTGGCATCCGGCCATACTTGCGCTTTTGAGACAAATGACACAATAAAAATTATAGTAAAAAGATAGAATTCTTTGTTTCTCATGTCTTTTTTGTTGCTATTGTTTTGCTTGTAGTTAAAATTATAATTAAATTTAATAGGAATCGATAATTCACAAAACTTTCTGCCCAATTATTACATCAATGTTTTCTCTATAAACCGGTGCTTGTTAGAGCGCTGATTTATAGCGGAATCAAAAGACAAAATCAATTTATCTATTTGAGCTTGCTTAAAGAGGCGCCTACAAAAAGTAAAGGCCTTTCTATGCAGGTTCATGACAATTAAAAAACAACTATTTACTTATGAAAAAACTTAACCTAATTTCTTTTGCCCTAATGGGCATGATTGCAATCAGTTTTTGGAGCTGCCAAAAAAAGGAGACCGCAACAATTGTAGACCCGGATGAGATTTCTGCTACGACCAAATCACAGATCAAAGCTCTTGGTTTTAGTTCTGACGACGTTAGAAAAGTTGAAGGAGGCTATCTGGTGGAGGGCGATATCGTTCTGACAGCTGAAAACCTGCAGGGAAAAACAGACAATAAACTACTGACTATTGCTGAGACAGAGCAGTATCGGACGACCAACCTGGTTACCGGGCTACCCCGAGTAATTACAATTTCTGTGACTAATTTACCTACGGTTTACAGTACTGCAGTCAATACCATGATCACGAGGTATAATGCTTTGGGTTTACGCATCACCTTTCAAAGGGCCAGTACCGGTACCACGGGTAATATCAATGTTGTCGGATTTAATCAGGGTCCTTCGGGAGGATACATCACGCTGGGTTCATCTGGTTTCCCTACTTCATCCGGGCAGCCATTTAGCCAGGTAAGGATGAATACCAATGCTGCTGCATATGGTACAAACCCCAATGTGTTGTACCTTGCTTCTGTATTGCAGCATGAGGTGGGGCACTGTATTGGTTTCCGTCATACCGATTATGCAAACCGGGCTTATAGTTGTGGCGGCACAGCTGTAAATGAAGGAGCCAGTAACGTTGGCGCAATCCTTATTCCGAACACGCCAAGCGGACCAGATGCAGCCTCGTTTATGCTGGCCTGTTCTAATGGGGGCAACCGGACATTTAATGCCAATGATATCGTAGCACTCAACTACTTATATTAAGTTCTCCGGATCAGAATTTTTTTGTGAATCGATTCGTAGCCCGGCCTGGTTATTTTGCCAGGCCGGGCTAGTTTAACCAGCCCAATGGTCCCTGTCCAGGCTGCGGTAGTGAATGGCTTCTGCCAAATGTTCAAGTTCAATTTCCTTACTCGCGGCGAGGTCTGCAATTGTACGTGACACTTTTAAGATCCTGTCGTAGGCACGAGCAGACAGGTTAAGCTGTTGCATTGCTTTTTTTATCAGTTCACGACCTTCATCGCTGATCGTACAAATCTTTCTGACCAGGTTTGGGCTCATTTGCGCGTTATAGTGCAAATCAATATGTTTCACAAAACGGTTGTCCTGTATAGACCTGGCTTTGATTACCCTTTCCCTGATGATAGCGCTTTTCTCTGCCGGCTGCAGGGATGAGAGGTCATTAAAATTTACAGGCGTTACTTCTACATGGAGATCAATTCTGTCCATCAAGGGCCCGGAAATTTTATTCAGGTATTTTTGTACGATCCCCGGAGAGCAGCTGCATTCTTTGTCGGGATGGTTATAGAAACCGCAAGGACAAGGGTTCATGGAAGCGATCAGCATAAATCCGGCAGGATATTCTACACTTAAACGCGATCTGGATATGGTAATTCTCCGTTCTTCCAATGGCTGGCGCATCACCTCCAGCACATTTCTTTTAAATTCCGGCAGTTCGTCCAGAAAGAGTACCCCGTTATGTGCAAGGGATATTTCCCCGGGCTGCGGGTTTGCACCGCCGCCCACCATTGCCACGTCCGAAATACTGTGATGAGGGTTTCTAAAAGGGCGCTCCGTAATCAGCGAGGCTGCCAGAGTCAATTTCCCGGCCACAGAATGAATCTTTGTTGTTTCCAGAGCTTCATAGAGGTTAAGCGGAGGAAGAATCGTAGGCAATCTTTTAGCCAGCATTGTCTTTCCCGCGCCGGGAGGGCCGATAAGGATTAGATTATGTCCGCCAGCGGCCGCAATCTCCAAAGCTCTTTTGATACTTTCCTGGCCTTTTACATCCGAAAAGTCCTGCTCATACAGCCCGGTGTTCTTTAAAAACTCTTCGCGTGTATTCACAATTGTCGGATTAAAAATCTGTTTCCCATTAAAAAATGCAGTGAGGTCTTTCAGGTTCCGCATACCGTAGATGAGCAGTTCATCAACAACTGCAGCCTCTCTAGAATTTTCTTCCGGTAAGATGAACCCTTTAAATCCCGCTTTGTGCGCCTGCACAGCGATAGGCAGGGCTCCTTTAATTGGCTGTAATCCGCCATCCAGCGAAAGTTCTCCGGCAATAATGAACTGATCTGCCATTTCCGTTATTATTTGCCCTGACGCAGCTAATATGCCTACGGCAATCGGAAGGTCATAAGATGTCCCTTCTTTCCTGATGTCTGCGGGAGAAAGGTTAACGACAATCTTTTGCCTGGGCATCCTGAAGCCCGAAGCCTGAATTGCACTTTCTATCCTCCTCAGGCTTTCTTTGACTGAATTATCCGGCAGGCCGACAATATGGTATTTATTTCCGCTGCCAATACTGACTTCAATGGTAATTGTAATGGCATCTACCCCGAGAACCGCGCATCCGTATGTTTTAACTAGCATATCAATTTTTATAAGAGATTGCGAACGTAATCCCATTATGAATTGAAATGGTAATAAATCTTTCCGGGTTGGATAATGAGCTTAATCAATTATAAAAAAACCCGGATTCAGCTTGCTGATGCAAACTTAATCCGGGTCGATTAAAAGAAATGATTTGTTACATTCTTCCTTGTGGCATTTTAGGCATTCCGCGCATCATTTTAGCGGCGGCGGCAGGATTAGAGAACTGTTTCATCACCTTACGCATATCTTCAAACTGTTTGATCAGCTTAGTTACCTCTTCGATTTTGTTTCCAGATCCCTTGGCAATACGCAGACGTCTGCTTTGCTGAATACTATCCGGATTTTCGCGCTCATATTTTGTCATAGACTGAATAATCGCTTCCACATTTTTGAAAGCATCATCTTCAATCTCTACATTTTTCATCATTTTGCTGACTCCGGGAATCATGCCCATCAGATCTTTCATGTTACCCATTTTCTTGATCTGCTGAATCTGGTTATAAAAGTCATTAAAGTCGAACTTGTTCTTGCGGATCTTCTTTTGAAGTTCTGCCGCTTCTTTCTCATCGAACTGCTCCTGGGCGCGTTCAACAAGGGAAACAACGTCACCCATGCCCAGGATACGGGATGCCATCCTTTCCGGGTAAAAGACATCCAGCGCTTCCATTTTCTCGCCGGTACCAACAAACTTAATCGGTTTGTTTACTACAGATTTAATCGAAAGTGCGGCACCACCACGGGTATCACCATCAAGTTTGGTTAATACCACACCTGTAAAATCTAACCTGTCGTTAAATGCTTTAGCTGTATTAACCGCATCCTGCCCGGTCATGGCATCAACAACGAACAGGATTTCGTGCGGTTTAGTATGTAATTTAACATCAGCGATCTCGTTCATCATCTGCTCGTCAATCGCAAGGCGGCCCGCAGTATCGATGATGATCACATTGTTATTATCTTTTTTCCCTGTGCAATACCTTCAAGTGCAATAGCTACAGGATCTTTAGAATCCTTGTTTGCAAATACCGGAACACCGATCTGCTCCCCTAAAATTTGCAGCTGATCGATAGCCGCCGGACGGTATACGTCGCCTGCAACCAGTAATGGCTTTTTGCCTTTACTTTTCAGGTAGTTCGCCAGCTTTCCGGAGAAGGTAGTTTTACCCGCACCGTTCAGTCCGGCAATCAGTATAATTGTAGGATTTGTTTTAAGATCTAATTCCTTAACCTCACCGCCCATTAGCGCGGTAAGCTCGTCGTTCATTACTTTAGTAAGCAATTGTCCCGGAGAAACGGCGGTAAGCACGTTTAAGCCGAGTGCCTTTTCCTTTACCTCATCAGTGAAGGTTTTAGCAGTTTTATAATTTACGTCGGCATCCAGTAAAGCTTTACGAATTTCTTTCATGGTCTCTGCCACGTTGATTTCTGAAATGCTTCCTTGTCCTTTTAGAACTTTAAACGCACGGTCTAGTTTATCCTGTAAATTCTCAAACATGTTTTATTAATTGATAGTCAATTAGTTAATCTGTAATGGTAGAAGTATGCAAAGTTGCAAACATTTTTAATAACAATCAAACATTAAAATTTGATCTGTTGGCATTTAACGGGGGAAAACAAACGTGAATCCCATGGCCAGTGTCTGGCTCCCCTGAATTTTGGCTGCAGTGTTCCTGTCGTAAAGTCCCACCGCTGTTAATGAGACATTCATAAAACGGTTAACCTTTGCTGTAACGGCTACATCCAGACGGTGTGAAGTGTAGTCGATCTGGTCATATGGTACAAAAACTGCATACCTTGTTTTTAAGTTTACGTTTTGAAACACATCCTTTTCAAAATTGGCAACGATTTGAAAAGCGAGATCGTTTTTAAACTTATCTTCCAGAGGTACACCAAAGTTATCGGTCCTTGATGGATTTGCTTCAGATAGTTCCTCATTGGCAAGAACAAACGTCTGTCTTGCCGTTCCGGTTCCCAGCCTTGTAGAGAAGTATTTTACCGGCTTATACTCAAAACCGATCGACTCCGTCAGGTAACCCGGGGACATGAATTTTGAGATCAGTGTTGCTGTTTCCTGTCCCGCTGCATCTGTTACATAAGAGTAACCATTATCAAACTGTGATTCGAAAGTCACCGATCCAAAGAAGTACCAGCTTTTAGACAATTGAAAAGCTGCTTTATTATCCCAAAAGATACGGTCATTGTTTTTCTTTTGCAGCTGGCCTTTGTTTTTTACTTTTCCATATTGCAAAATTACTTCGCTTGCATAGCTATAATTTTCTTTGGCATATTCAGCTTTATAATTCAGCAGCCCGCCCAAAGCAAAGGAATTTACCCCTCCGCCATTCCAGTTATTACTGAACGAAGCCTGGTTGACATTGATACCGATGGATGTTTTGGTTTTCCAATAGTTTACTTTGGAGCTGATCACGACCGGACTGATCTCAACTGGTTTAAATTCAATTTTACCTTTTAAAGAGGGCAGCGGACTTCTTTTTAGTTTCAGCCCGAAATCCTTAATATTAATAGGAATAGTATCTACCTCTTGTGCAATAGCTTGTGCCGAAACTACAAATAGGAATAATAAACATGCATATATACCTCTCATTACTACAAAGAAAAGAAAAATGTTCTTATTGGGGCTCAAAAACTGGTTAAAATATTTAGAAATTAAAACGATATAGAAAAATTCAGTGATTTTTAAAGGTGTTTTAACCAGGAATATAAGCTCCTTCTTTTGATATAATCTGCACTTTTATCGTTCCTATATGCTTCTCTTTCAAAGCATAAATTGAAGTAGGCCTGGTCATGATTTTTGAAGCGGGCCAGGTTTACTATATAATTCAGGAAATAGAGCATATAAAACGGCAGGATCAATAATTCGATTTGCTGGCAAAAGTGGATCTTTTCGTGGTTAATTATGGCCTTGTTCTCTTTCATCTGCTGGTTTTTAAATAGCATAAACGGATAAAGGGCCATTGCGTTTGCAGGCAGCGAAGGACAGATTACCGACCAGTACCTCATAAATTCTCGATCTTCAGTGCTGGTAACTGTTGTAGGCGCAGGGCTTTAGGATTGCGCTTATAAGCCGCATAATTGTTCCTCATAAAGACGATAAACGCGTAATCAGAAGCCATCAGCACAAAGTCGTAACTCGGCCTGTACTGCTGCATATAGTCTTTCAATTCAAAGCCTGTGATTCGCAGCGCCTGGCTCACAAATGCCGGGTTGAATTTATAATCAATAATGTCCTCTCTGTAATCGCGTTCCAGGATAGCCTGCAGGTGTCTCGCGTTCCGGCCTTTTCTGCTCAGCAGATTATAGATGGCATCAATTCCTAATCCTACGCCACCGCGCGCCAGGTTAAGCAAGTCTTTAGAACTTCCGCGGTCTGTTGCATATTTATACTCTTTTAGTGTATGGTCGTAACGCTCTTTAGGGGTTAGCTTGCTGCCTATAATAGCGACTTCTCTCAGTTGTACTGCAAGAGGCTTCAATTGAAAGTAGATATTCGTATTTCCTTTATAGATGATTGTATCCAGCCCATATCCCTGCAGCGCAGCAAATAATGTATCACCAACTGATGCTTTTGTAGAAAACTCACCTTTAGTTGTGTTATATAGCCCTTCGTCACTATGGGAGTTATAGATATACACCTTCGCCAGGCGCAGCTTGGATGTTTTGTCTATCACAAAACCTTGTACGGTCTTTTGCTGTGCCATCGCCATCCCTGAAACCAGGGAAAAGAAAAGTAGAGAAAGAAATAGTTTCATTGACAGGCAAAATTACTAAATAGGCGAAGCTAAAGCCGTGATATTAACATTATTTAACTACTACCAGCTTTTGACCGATCTTTATTCCCCCGTCTGTCAGGTTGTTTAGCGCTTTTAATTCATCAACAGTCATGTTGTACCGTTTGGCAATGTTATAAAGCGTATCGCCTTTCTGAACCGTATAATTCGGATCTGTTGTATTGATTACCTGTTTAGACGGCGGTGTCTCTACCGGTGTGAATTTTTTGGTTTCTTTGGGGATATTGGCATTGATCTCTGTAAAAACACGGTCTTCGCGTTTAATTTTATCCGTCTCTGATTCTGGCTGGTCATACTGGTGGAGCTGGTACTTTTCAATTGTATTGATCAGCATGTCAGGGTATCTTGGGTTTGTGGCATAACCCGCCTGTTTTAGCCCCTTTGCCCAGTTTACGTAATCGTTTTTGTCCAGTTCAAACAACGCACTGTACCGTTTTCTCTTTAGAAACTCCGAGTGGTCTTTATAAGATTCACGGGCATCTTTATATACCCTGAAGCAGTCGTTATTTTTGTCATCATCTTTATAATATGCCTTTCCCCGCCATTCGGAAGTACATTTGATGCCGAAGTGGTTGTTGGCATATTTTGCAAGGCTGCTGTTTCCGCTGCCCGACTCAATAATTCCTTGCGCCAGGGTAATACTGGCAGGGATTCCGTAAGTATTCATCTCCTCGATGGCCACAGTTTTAAAAGCTTCTATATAACTCAACGTAGTAAAGTCTGTGAAATTAGGGTTCGCTTTATTGGCGGCTTTTTCGATCTGTTTGTTATTGCGGTGGTACTGCCTCGTTTTACAGGAAGAAAGTAAAACTATCAGTATACAAAGCGGGAGTAATACTTTTTTCATGAGTAAATATTGTTTTGATTGGCGATTAAGCTTACAAGAACTTTTTTATATCGTTATGCGAGCCCGTATAGGTTTCATTAAAATCTAATTTTCTGACCGGGCTGGAGAGCAGATTTTTTTAATCCGTTTTTACGCATCAGTGCTTTGGCTGTAGTACCGCGCGACTCAGCCAGTCTGTTCAGGTTGTCGCCTTTTTTTACTGTATAGGTTTTTGCACTGCGCAGTCCGCTTTTTGCAGAACGATGACGTCTGGAAGATTTGTAATGGTGTTTCTTTTTAACGGCAACGACCACTTTAACAGGCTCTACATAATCCTCCGGCCTGTTATCATACTGGTATAGCTCGTATTTATCGATGATTGCGATGACCTGCCTGGCCCAGGTTCTGCTGCTGGCATACCCGCCGCGCTGTATCCCTTTTGCCCATGATGCATAATCGTACTGGTCGTACTGGTCAAATAATTTGCTGAATGATGATTTGTTCTGTAAAACTTCTACAAAGTTATCATAAGATTCATCTGCATTTTCGAAATCACGGTAAGAAGAATTGATCTCTGTGTTGCTATTGGCTCCCTTGATGCCGAAATGGTTGTTGAGGTGGCGCGCGATTTTACTTTTACCGGCCGCCGATTCATGTATGGCTACTGCGAGTATCACACTTGCAGGAACATCATATGTTCTCATTAACTCCTGCGCATGATCTGTATGCTCTTCAACGTAATCCTGGATAGTTTGGCTTTGAGCAGTTGAGCTCAGTAAAATAATGCCCAGCCAAATAAGCAATAGGTTTTTTAAATTCATTTTTTAAATTTTTCTGATGATGAACAGACCATCCCTTACCGGTAAGATTAATTTCTCGACCCGGTGATCTGCTGTTACTTTATCATTAAATGTACTAATATTGCGGGTGTCTTTGTCTTGTGCATTCGAGAGGATCTTGCCGCTCCAAAGCACATTATCTACGATGATCAGGCCGCCCGGTCTTACGCGGTCAAAGATAAGATCATAATACGTACCGTTGTTCTTTTTATCCGCATCTATAAAAACAAGGTCAAAAAGCTCGTCAAGCTCATTTATTGTCTGGGTTGCGTCTCCCAGCACATAATTTATTTTGGAATCATAGGGAGATGACGCGAAATAACCCCTTACACGGTCTTCTAATTCCAGATTAATATCTAATGTATAAAGGAGCCCGTCTTCCGCCAGTCCTTCTGCCAGGCATAAAGTAGCATAACCGGTAAAAGTCCCTATTTCAAGAATTCGTTTTGGAGAAATGAGCTTACTCAGCATACTCAGTACCCTGCCCTGATAATGTCCAGAAAGCATTCTTGGCATCAGCACTTTCAGGTTTGTTTCCCTGTCAATGCGCTGCAGCAAATCACTTTCCGGTTCGCAGAATTTTAGCAGTAAATCTTGTAAGTCTTCTTTAATCAGGCTCATTATAATTCTCTATAAACGGTGTTCTTCCATAAAATATTGTAAAATGATCGTTGCGGCGATCGTATCTACACGTTCTTTATTCCTTCTATCCTGTTTTTTTAACCCACTTTGCATAATCGTTTCGTGTGCCAGTTTCGAAGTAAAACGCTCATCTATAAAATACTGCGGGATCTCTGGAAAGTTCTTTTTTAGTGTAGTAGAGAAACCTTTTACATGTTGTGCAGATTCTGAAGGGCTGCCGTCCATTTGTTTGGGCTGACCGATTACAAAGGCTTCAACTTGCTCCGTAAGCAGATATTTTTTTAAATAATCCAGGATATCTTTGGGGTGCACGGTATCCAGTCCGGTAGCAATAATTTGCAGCGGATCTGTAACGGCAATGCCGATACGTTTGGTGCCATAATCAAATGCGATAATACGTGACATGGCTGCAAAGATTGTTATAAATTTACTATTTTGCACCAAATGCAGTTTAAAGACATCGTAGGACAGGAAGAAATAAAGCGGCAGCTGGTTCAAACCGTTGCTGAAAACAGGGTAAGTCACGCCCAGTTATTTCTCTCTGCCGAAGGTACAGGCGCGTTGCCCCTTGCTATTGCTTATGCACAGTATATCAATTGTTTAAATAAAACAGCGTCAGATAGTTGCGGGTCTTGTTCTTCCTGCCGTAAATACGAGCGTTACATCCACCCGGACTTACATTTCTCTTATCCCTTCTTTGCTTCTAAAGAAGTTAAGATTGCTGTAGATGTATTGGATGAGTGGAGAGCCATGCTGCTTGCAGATCCTTATGTGGATATTGATATCTGGCGGTCGCAGCTAAATGCGGAGAACAAACAGGCCAATATCAATATTGCGGAATGTCACGACATCATCAAGAAATTAAGCTATAAAGCTTTTGAAGCTGAGACGAAAGTATTGATCATGTGGCTGCCCGAATATCTGGAGAAAGAAGGGAACTCATTGCTTAAAATCATTGAGGAACCGCCTGCAAATACGCTGTTTCTACTGGTTGCCAATAACCAGGAACATATTTTATCTACACTGTTGTCGCGTACGCAGATCGTAAAAATCCCTAAACTTTCGTTCGAAACGGTAGAAAACTACCTGACAGGTAAACATAATTTGTCGGAAGACCAGGCTTCGGCCTACAGCTTTCTTGCAGATGGAAATTTAATCGAAGCAAAATCACTGGCCGCGCAGGCACATAATGACAATGCCGAAATATTTGCAGAGTGGCTGCGGATGGGTTATGGGAACAGGGTGCCCGACCTGATGGCTTTTGTTGACCAGGCGGCGAGCTGGGGACGGGAAAACCAAAAAAACTTTTTGAAATACGGCATTAGTTTTTTAAGGGAGTGCAGTTTGATCATTAGTGAAGCAGATAGCCTGGTTAAATTGCCGGCCAGGGCACTGGATACCGCATATAAGCTGAGTAAACATGTGCTCGACCTCAACATGGCTTCGGCAATTATCACCGAACTTGAACAGGCGCATTATCATATAGAAAGGAACGCTAATCCTAAAATACTATTTTTAGATGTATCTTTACGACTAGTAAGAATTATAAAGTTTAAAACGCTCCCGAAAGGGACTCAATATATATACAATTAGTTATGGGATGTGGAAGTTGTTCTACAGGTGGCGGTTGCGCCCCTTCTGGCTGCAAAAGTAATGGCTCTTGCCTTACCGGTGGCTGTCAGAAAATGGAAGTTTACGATTGGCTGTCGAATTTGGACATGCCCTCAAATTATACACCTTTTCAGGTAATCGAAGTTAAATTCAAAGGTGCCAGAAAAGAATTTTACCTTAATAATGATAATATTTACCTGGAGATCGGTGAGCTGATCGCTGTAGAAGGATCTACAGGAGGGTACGATATTGGTCACGTTTCTTTAACCGGAGAACTGGTGCGTATGCAGATGAAACGCCGCAAAACACCAATGGACCAGGTTACGCGTAAGGTTTACAGGAAGGCTACAGAAGCTGATGTAGATAAGTGGAAAATGGCGAAAGACCTGGAATGGGAAACGATGCATAAAGCGCGTACTTTGGCGCTCGACCTTCGTTTATCTATGAAGATCAGTGATGTGGATTACCAGGGAGATAAAACCAAGGCTACTTTTTTCTATACTGCCGAAGGGCGTGTGGATTTCAGGGAACTGATTAAAAAAATGGCTGAATCATTCCGTATACGGATTGAGATGCGCCAGATTGGTATGCGCCAGGAAGCCGGCAGATTGGGTGGTATCGGATCTTGCGGACGTGAACTGTGCTGCTCTACGTGGTTAACTAATTTTAAGACGGTTTCTACTGCGGCAGCAAGGTACCAGAACCTTTCTTTGAATACATTAAAGCTTGCCGGGCAGTGTGGCAAATTAAAATGCTGCTTAAATTATGAGCTGGATACTTATCTTGATGCGTTGAAAGATATACCAGATCGTGTGGAGAACCTGCAGACAGAAGTTGGTACCGCGCGTCACCAGAAAACGGATATTTTTAAGAAATTAATGTGGTTTAGTTATCCGAACCAGGAAGACTGGATCCCGTTGAAAGTGGACCGTGTGAAAGAGATCATGGCCATGAATAAAAAAGGCCAGAAACCAACCAATTTAAAAGATGAAGCGGTAGAACTGCAAACATCGGTGATTGTTGAGAAAATGCCGGATTATGAAAACGTTGTGGGGCAGGATAGCTTAACCCGTTTGGATGATAAACCAAGAAATAAAAACAACCGGAACAATAACAGCAATAATAACCGGAACAAAGTTAATACCCCGAACAGACCAGAGCGTGTAAGGACAGGTCAGGCTCCGCAAAAAGCTGCCCAGCCGAACCAAAGGCCTGCACAATCATCACAAAAAACGGCTCAGCCGGCACAAAAAGCGCCTAATCCTAACCAGAAACCTCCGGAGAATAAACGGGCTCCTGAAGTGAAAAAGGCACCGGAAGCAATGAAAACGGAAGATGGTACTGTTGTAAAGGCGCCTTCTGCCAGCAAGAATAACAGGAGCAGGAATAACCGCAGACGTAACAAACCATCGGATAAGCCAAAAAATGAAGAGAGCTAATCTTTTTAAATTGTTTCTTTTAAGCATTCTTACGATAGGAATGTTTGGATGCCATACAGACAACCTGGTTGATACCAACCAGGAAATGCCCCAGCGCAACTGGAGTTACGTCAATAAACTGAAGGCTGTTGTAGAGATTAAAGATCAGTCAAAAGCATATAATCTGAGGTTTAAAGTAAGGCATACGGCTGATTATAGCTATTCAAACATTTTTATTCTGATGCATTTATCGGGCCCGGGACAACCAAATATCACCCGCAGGTACGAGTATAAATTGGCAGAACCAGATGGGCAATGGCTGGGTAACGGCTCCGGAAACCTATACGATTACAGCTTTCCGCTTCTTTCTGGTTTTCATTTTCCTAAAACAGGTAATTATACTATAGAAATAGAACAAAATATGCGCGATAATCCGTTAAAAGAGATTAGCGATGCGGGCATAACAGTTACTGAAATTGTACAGTAGCTGATCGTATAAATCATTGAGGATAATAATGTCCGGCTCTTTTAAGAGCCGGATTTTTTTTTGCCATTTTTTAAATGGCTGCGGCATATCAGTTTTATTTAAAATTACAGGCTCTAAGCCCTGATTTCTGATTTTTGCATTCCTTATTTTATTTCTATCTGTGAAATTCCGGGGACTCATTTGCCCTTATCTGAAGTTTAAACACCTATTTCTGAAAGAAACATAAAAAAGGGAATTGCTGTAATTGAGCAACGGTAAATATCTTATCAAAAAATTGAGCCGCCTCTCAAAATATTTAGGTTTATGATAGAATAATTTTTAAACCTAAACTTTTACTTATGAAAAAACAATTACAAAGTCTGGTCTTTATGCTATTGATTGCATTTTCTGCAATGGCGCAAGACCGGATGATTACCGGGACTGTTACTTCTGCAGAGGACCGTTTGCCTATCCCTGGAGTATCAGTAAAAATTAAAGGCGTAAAATTAGGCACCCAAACAGACTCGAAAGGGAAATATTCGATTACTGTATCCAGTAGCGATTTACTCGAATTCAGTTACCTGGGGTATAAAATGGAAAGCAGGCCTATCTCAACATCAGGAGTAATTAATGTGGGAATGGTTACTGATGAGAATGCCCTGAATGAAGTGGTGGTTACTGGGTATACCTCGGTAAGCAGAGCTAAATCCGCCTCGGCAAGCACAACGGTATCAGGTGATAAAATTGCCAATGTACCTAATGGTTCCTTTGATCAGATTCTTCAGGGAAGGGTGCCCGGATTAACCGCAGTAGCCGGATCGGGACAGCCCGGATCGTCTGCAAGGGTAATTATCAGGGGACAATCGTCTATCACCGGGAACAATAATCCATTATATGTTATGGATGGTGTGCCAATTGAAGCTACTGTTTTTCAATCGCTGAACCCAAATGATTTTGAATCGGTTACTGTACTTAAAGATGCCAGTGCAACCGCATTATACGGATCGAGAGGCTCGGCCGGAGTGGTAGTAATTACCAGCCGTAAAGGAATTGCAGGAAGAACAATAATTACCTATAGCGGTCAGGGCGGCATTTCGACAAGGACAAGATCAAAATTTGATATGTTAACCACACCGCAATTGCTATCCCTTCAGGAAGCGGCGAAATTGGGAGCGGGGTGGACTTTATCTCCATTAAACACCGCAAACGTTACCGCAACTAATACCGCTGCGATTAAAGCACGGCGGTTAGACTCTTTAAAAAATTCGCAGACCGACTGGGGGGATATCTTTTTTAAAGACGGATCCTTTCAAAGTCACCAGGTAGCAGCGAGCGGCGGAAATGAAAAGACCAGATTTTACAGCAGTTTATCCTATTATAACCAGGAGGGTATTACAGAACGATCATCTTTAAAAAGATATAATTATCGTCTCAATCTGGACCATAGAGACGGAAGGCTCACCCTTGGGATGCAGTCGGCCGTAGGCTTTTCAAAAAGTAACTTTATCGAGTCTGAAGCCTCTGTGACGCTGGCCAACCCTTTTGCTGCGGCCTATTTGGCTTTGCCATTTGAAAAACCATATGATGCTACAGGTAAAATCATCACTACGGGCATTGTTGGGCAGTATAACTTTCCTATATATGATTCACGGATTGGTTCAAATGCGCTCGATAGGTATAACTCTACCTCTAATTTGCAAAACCAATTCAAAGGAACGATCTCCCTCAACGCAGCTTATGAAATAGCGAAAGGATTAAAAGTAAAATCAACTTTAGGGATAGATTATAGAGAAAATAACACAGAGCGGTCTGTTTATCCTGGCACTTATCCTGGGGGGCTGACCAATATTCCGGGCCAGCAAGGGTCGTACGGCCTGGGAAATGTCCGCAATTTCCAGTTAGTTTCTACCTCTGGACTGAACTATTTCAATGTATTTAATGAGAAACATGAAGTTGAAGCATCTGCATTATATGAAAGAATAGATAACCGGTTAAATACTTACAGTTTTACAGGTTACGGAATCAACCCCAAATTATTAAATACAGGTGCCGGCATCACGCAGGGTACCGCAACCAACGCCCTGATCCCTGTAGTTGCAGGAGCAAAAACAAGAGCCGCGTTTGCTTCGGGAATCTTTATCGGAAGGTATACTTATGATGGAAAGTATACCCTTCAGGCATCATACAGAAGAGATGGGTCGTCCAAATTGCCCGAAGATACCAGGTTCCATAATTTTTATTCTGTAGGATTGAACTGGAATGCCAAAAGAGAAAGCTTCCTGGAAAACGTTTCTTTCATAGATAATTTACGTGTAAGGGGAAGTTATGGTGTTGCCGCTAACGGAAACGGGAGTGCAAATGCAAATGGCGATTTTGCCTATATCCCCACGTATGCCGGTGTTTCTTATGCAGGGGTTGCTGGTATTGCGCCAACATCTCCCGGAAATGATGTGCTGGACTGGGAATATTCAAAATCTTTGAATTTTGGATTTGATGCAGAAATCTTAAAGGGAATGATTACCGTTCAGCTTGACGTATATAATAAGGAAACTGAGAAGGTTCTTATTGATCAGCAGCTATCCAGAACATCAGGGTTTACAAGCCTTACTGTGAATGCCGGTAAAGTGCGGAACCGCGGTATTGAAACCGCCCTGGATTTTAAGCTGATCAGGAGCCGCGACTGGGATTTCTCTTTAAATGCTAATTTCGCCTATAATAAGAATCAGGTGACAGACCTTGGACAAGTAGAAAAATTTGAACAGGGAACTTCTATCATCAGGGTTGGCCTGCCTCTAGGCTCTCACTATGCAGTAAAAAATGCAGGTGTTGATCCTGCTACAGGTACGCAGATGTATTACAATGCAGATGGGACAAAAACGAGCGTATACAATGCGGCTACACAGAGCGTAGCGGAATTTGGCACTTTTAATGCACCTTTTACAGGAGGGTTTGGATCGGCATTAAGATACAAAGCATTTGATTTCAGTACCTTTTTCAGTTTTGCGAATAACTATAGCCGTTACAGCAACGAATCTTATTTCCTTACTAATGTGGGGAATATTGGCGCCTATAACCAAACAACTGCCCTGTTAAACTATTGGCAAACGCCAGGTCAGGTTACTGATGTGCCAAAATTGGGAACTTTAAGACAGTTCAACTCCCAGGATATTTACGATGCATCATTCATCAGGCTGAGGAATGTGATCATTGGTTATACTTTGCCATCAAACCTGGTGAAATCTATCAAGTTTATCTCCGGAGTGAGAGTTTATGTACAGGGCCAAAACCTGTACACCTGGACAAAATGGCCGGGGTTTGATCCGGAAGACAACAACAACATCGCTCAGTTCGAGTATCCAGCTACCCGTCAGTTCACTTTTGGTTTAAATGTTAATTTTTAATTCGTCGCAAATGAAAACGTATTATAATATTTTAAAAATTACTTGCCTGGCACTAGTTATTTTAACGGCTGCCTGTAAGAACGCTATAGATCTTAAACCGACAGATCTGATTGAGACCACTAAGGCTTTTCAAAGTGTTGACGATCTGGAAAAAGGTGCATTAGGTGCATATAGTGGATACACTTATGAATTTGATATCTATATCGCATCCATTATGGCAGATGATGTCCGTTGGGCATTAGATAATAATACAAGGAATTTTGGCGTGGCCCACAAATGGAGTTTTGACGGTACAAATGCGGATGCAATTGCATCCTGGGCGAATACTTATACGGTGATCGACAGAATTAACCGGGTTTTGGCTGCCGCGGCGAATATCACAGCGGCAACCACAGCACAGGAAGCCACAAAAACCAGGATCCGTGGAGAACTGTTAGCCCTAAGAGGATTTTATCATTTCCAGCTATTAAAATCTTACGCCTCTAAATATGAAGCGTCGGGCCTGGGGATCCCTTATATGACCGCATCCGAAATCTTCGGTAAGCCTGCTAGAAAAACTTTTGGTGAAGTAATGACACTTGTCAAAAAAGACCTTACAGATGCTAAAGCATTGATCCCTGCAGATTATGCTGTTGCTGATTTTTCGAGGATTACACGGGTTGCCGTTTCGGCGATACAAGCGAGAGTTGCACTATATAATAAAGATTGGGACGATGCGATAACTTACAGTTCGGAAGTGATTACTGCACGCCCATTGGCAACCAGGGCAGTTTTTCCTACGATATGGACGGACGCTTCGACTACAGAAGTTGTATTTCGGTTAAACCGCGCCACCACAACAGTAAATACGCTTTGGATAGATACCAATAACGATGTGTTCTTTTCACCATCAAACAAGCTGATCAGTACTTTTGATCAAACCAATGATATCAGGTATGCAACTTACATTAAGTTTGATAATACTGTTGCCGCTAATAAAGAGCAGTGGAAAGTGAATAAATATCCGGGGCAGAGTACTACGATTAAATATAATCACACTAAAGTATTCAGAACTGCAGAAATGTACCTCATCAGATCAGAAGCATACGCGTCCAGGACAACACCAGATCTGATTTTATCTGCCGCCGACTTAAATACGTTGAGAGCAGCGAGGATTACGGGTTATGTTCCGGTTATACTTGCTTCTGCAGCAGCAGCGTTAACGCAGATTGACCTGGAACGTTTTAAAGAGCTTGCTTTTGAAGGGCATCGTTATTTTGATATCAAAAGAAGAAATGTAGCCGTTGTGCGTAATGATAATGACATTACTACGGGAACTTCGATTCCAAAGACATTAAATATTACAGACAGGAACTATACTTTGCCTATTTCGCAGGCAGAAGTTTTTGCCAATCCTAATATTTTGCCTAATAACGCTGGTTATTAGAATTGATAATGCAATGAACATGGGCGTCGATTTAGATGCCCGTGTTCATTTATAAGATGGGTAAAAGTTGTTCCAGGGCCATTCCTCTTGAGCCTTTTAAGAGTACCAGGCTATCTTTTACAGGGTTTTCTTTAATCCATTCTTCTGCTTCTTTAGGAGTGTGGAAAAAAATGCCGGTATAGCTGTCTTTTAACGCATAGAAGTATTTGCCGATGAGGATCACTGTGTCCAAATTAGCGTTTTCTGCCATTGCGGCAATTTTTTGGTGCTGTTCATCCGATTCATCACCAAGTTCGAACATATCGCCTATGATTGCTACTTTATTTACGGCTTCCAACGAAGTAATATTTGCCAGAGCGGCAGCCATACTGCTTGGATTGGCGTTGTAAAAATCACAAATAACCGTATTCGTCGCTGTTTTTGTAAGTTGTGACCTGTTATTATTAGGCGCATAGCCCGCTAAGCCGCTATTGATCTGTGTGGCGCTCAGACCGAAGAAATCGGCAATACAAATCGCCGCCAGTATATTTTCAAAGTTGTAAGCTCCGGTAAGATTTGTTTTGGTGTGGAAAGATTCGCCTTTGGCAGACCATTCCAATGCAATTATTGGGTCGGATGCTAACAGGCTTCCGGTGATTGAATTATCACCATCGGTACCATACCAGACTGTCTTTTGTGGCGGAATGATCGTGCCCATTTCGATAATAATAGGATTGTCTCGGTTAATAAATGCAGTTCCGTCAGTAGCTTTAATAAATGCGAATAGCTCTGCTTTACCTTTTTTTACACCTTCAAATCCACCAAAACCATCTAAGTGCGCCATTCCTATATTGGTGATCATACCGTGTGTAGGCTGGGCAATGGTACATAAAAACTCGATTTCTTTCTGGTGGTTTGCCCCCATTTCAATCACTGCAATCTCTATGTCTGCACCTATTGATAAAACAGATAGCGGAACGCCAATATGGTTGTTCAGATTGCCCTTTGTTGCAAAAGTCCTGTATTTTTCTGCAAGGACAGCATTGATCAGTTCTTTGGTTGTTGTTTTACCGTTGCTGCCTGTGAGCCCTATTACCGGGATATTTAATTGGCTGCGGTGGTATTTGGCTAATTCCTGCAATGTGCTCAACACATCGTCTACTAAAATGCACTGGTCGTTGATCAGGTAATCTTTGTTATCTATGATTGCAAAAGCGGCCCCTTGTTTCAGCGCTTGTTCAGCAAAAGTATTCGCATCGAAATTATCGCCTTTTAGCGCAAAGAACAAACATCCGCTTACTATGCTTCTGGTATCTGTGCAGATTGTCCGATGTGACAGGTATTGCTGATAAATATGATGAATCTGGGACATAGCTTAAATTTTATTCTAAATGTATTGGGTAAAATTACATTATGGATGACAAACAAAAAATATTCTTTAGTATTTTGCCTTTTAATAGCAGGATAATTTGCGGTTTTCTTATCCGTAAGCTCCCGGAACCAATAAAAAATATAAATGAAACCTGCGAAAGATAACATCTGATAAAAAGTACGATGATCTTTTGTAAGCTTCGGTACCTAAAAAACAATACATACTCAATGAAAAAAATTATCCTCTCCTTTTTGTTCCTGACTATCAGTGTTGCCGGCCTTAGCGCACAAACCAAAACCCCTGACGAATTTTTGGGTTATCCGCTAGGCAGCAGGTTTACACCACATGCACAGATTGTAGCTTATTATAAGTATGTAGCTGCACAAAGTAAAAGCATAAAGCTCATTAGTTATGGGCAAACCTATGAACACCGGGAGCTAATGGTGGCTATTGTCTCTTCACAAGACAATATTGATAATCTGGAACAGATCCGGGAATCGAATTTAGATCTGAGCAATGTCGGTAAAAAGGTCATTAACATGGCTAAACAGCCCGCTATTTTATGGCTGAGCTACAACGTACATGGAAATGAAGCGAGTTCTTCCGAAACATCCATGAAAACGCTCTATACCCTATCGCAAGCGGCAGACAATGTACAGGAGTGGTTAAAAAATACTGTTGTTATTATTGATCCTTGTCTGAATCCTGATGGACGCGAGCGTTTTGTTAACTATTTTAGTTCTGTAAGCAGAAATGTACCGGACCCTAACCCGGCTTCACGAGAGCATACAGAGCCCTGGCCTAGAGGAAGGGTAAACCATTATTACTTTGATTTAAATCGCGACTGGGCATGGCAATCTCAGATTGAAACCCAGCAGCGTCAGGCTTTATACCACAAATGGATGCCCGAAGTACATATAGATTTTCATGAGCAGGGGTATAATGATCCATACTATTTTGCCCCTGCGGCAGAGCCTGTCCACCAGGATATCACCCCTTTTCAGCGGGAATTTCAGATTACTGCAGGTAAAAACAATGCTAAATACTTTGATCAGAATGGCTGGCAGTATTTTACAAGAGAAAGATTTGATTTGTTATATCCTTCATATGGAGACACCTATCCACTATATAATGGCGCAATCGGGATGACTTATGAGCAGGGAGGGATCGGGGCAGGATTGGCCGTTCAGACTTTAAGTGGGGATATACTGACTTTAAAAGACCGGATAGATCATCACTTTGCCACAAGCATGGCTACACTGGAAACCGTATCAAAACATGCTCCGGCACTACTTGCTGAATTTAAAAAATACTTTGAGCAATCGGTAGCCACTCCGCCTGGTGTTTATAAAACTTATGTTGTAAAAGCAGATAATATCAGCCGGTTAAAGAAGATGGCAGATTTACTGACCAGGAACCATATCGAATATGCTTTTGGGGGAGATAAAACCCTTAATGGATTCAGTTTTGAAAGCAAAAAATACGTTAGCTTTAAAATCAGCAGGAACGATTTGGTCGTAAACCTAAAACAGCCCGCTGCGGTATTGGCCAGTGTGCTCTTTGAGCCGGAAACAAAAGTTACCGATTCTAATACCTATGATATTACAAGCTGGGCACTACCCTATGCCTATGGATTAAACGCTTATGGAGTAAAAGAGTCTTATAGCGGTGCATTTGCAAGCCTGGAAGATAAGGGTGCCGGGCAGTCTCCATTGGCTGCTCCTTACGCCTGGATTATACCGTGGAACTCATTAGAAGATGCAAAGGTGCTGATCGCTTTACAGCGTGCCGGTATCAAAGTGCGTATTGCCGAGCAGGAATTTACTTCAGAACGCAAAGTTTATCCAATGGGGTCTCTGCTTGTATACAGAGCTGAAAATGAAAAGCTGAATAAACAGGTGGCAGCTCAGGTTGCTGCTATACAAACTCAGTTTAAAACTACATTTTCTGGCGTTGCCAGCGGATTTGTAGATAAAGGAAAAGATTTTGGTTCTTACGTTTATCCATTGTTATCTATGCCCAAAGTCGCGGTGGTTGCAGGCGCCGATGTCTCTGCGCAAAGTGTTGGCGAAATCTGGCATTTCTTTGAGCAGGAGCTGGATTATCCGCTTAGTATTATCCCGGAGCAAAGATTAACCAGCCTGGAGCTGAGTACAACCAATGTACTGATCTTGCCAGATGGTTCTTATCTCCGCAAAAATATTGAAAAATTGGAAAGCTGGATCAGTTTGGGCGGAAAAGTGATTTTAATGGAAGATGCAATATCAAGTGTTGTTGGTGTAAAGCCATTCGATATTAAAAAAAGAGAATTCCCTGCTGCGGATGAAAAAGAAAATATTGGGCGGACTTACAGGGAAAAGGATAAAGATAAACAAGAAGATGCTATCCCCGGCGCTGTTTATAAAGTAAGCCTTGATAAAAGCCATCCGCTCGCATTTGGGCTGGGCAATGTTTATTACACACTGAAAACCGACGATAAGGTTTATGAACCTTTAAATAAAGGCTGGAATGTGGGGATGTTGAAAGCTGATAGTTATGTAGCAGGTGTTGCCGGAAAAAATGTAAGAAAAAAACTAAGCGAAGGAATGCTGTTTGGTGTACAGCCATCAGATAAAGGGAATATCATTTACTTGTCTGGCGATGTCCTGTTTCGTTCTTTTTGGGAAGGCGGGAAGCAGGTTTTCGTAAATGCGTTGTTTCTTGTAAATTAAATATAGATAGAAATTCTCTAGCATTGAAATGCATATGTTCTAATGCATTATGTATTGACACCCTTGTCTTTAGTGATGGGGGTGTCTTTTTTTGAGAAAAAAAAATAGAAAAAAGTGGAGCTGATTCTAATTAAATATATTGAGAATTTGTTCAGAATTTTATAGGTTTAAATTTTGTGTGTTTGAAATATTATTATCTACAAGGTTTATTTAATTAATCATTGATTTCTGAACAATGGTTTTTGTGTATTGCAGAGATATATTTGACTCTATAAGCTAATAAAGTAGTTTAATAATTATTATTTTTGCGTAACCGGTATTGGTGTTAATTATAAAGATTAAAAATAAGCCAAAATAAGTCATGTTTATGTAAATAAACGGTAACAATTGCATTTTTGACAAAACATACCGGCTATTATCATATATATTTAGCGAATTAATTATTAACTACCTAAATACTTATTGATTTATGAAAAAACTTATACTAAGTTTGTTCGTAATCTTTGTGCTTGCTGTAACTGCAAATGCACAGGAACGGACTGTAACTGGTACTGTTACGGCTAAGGAAGATGGCTTGCCGCTTCCAGGTGTAACTGTTAAAGTTGTAGGAGCCCAAGGCGGTTCTGTAACAAATTCTGACGGAAAATTTTCCGTAAAACTGCCATCCGGCAGTACATCCCTGGCTTTTTCTTACTTAGGGTATGTCTCTCAAACTAAAATTGTTGGTACTGTTACTGTTCTAAATGTAGTGTTGGCGAATGACGCTCAGGCATTGTCTGAAGTTGTGGTAACGGCATTGGGTATTCAGCGGAACAAAAATGAGTTGCCTTATGCGGCTCAGGAAGTAAAAGGTGAAGATCTTACACGTACAAGGGACAACAACTTTGTAAATGGATTATCTGGTAAAGTTGCCGGTTTGGACATCAAACAATCCAATACAATGGGTGGTTCGACAAACGTGGTGATGAGGGGTTTTAAATCTCTAACAGGTAATAACCAAGCCTTATTTGTTGTTGATGGAATACCTGTAAGTAATGCTAACACGAATACGTCTGACCAGGCAAATGGTGCTGGTGGGTACGATTACGGTAGTGCTGCTGCGGATATCAACCCGGATGATATTGCTTCTGTAAACGTACTGAAAGGTGCAGCTGCAACAGCTTTATATGGATCACGTGCTGCAAATGGTGTAATTATGATCACGACCAAAAAAGGTAAGAAAAACTCTTTTGGTATTACTGTTAACAGTGGTGTTACATTTGGTAACATTGATAAAAGCACTTTTGCAAAATATCAGAAAGAATATGGTGCTGGTTATTACAACCAATACAGTGATGCTGATGATAGATATGCTTCTCCAGACGGAAATTTCTGGTACAATGACGTATTTGGTAAAGGTGTAGGATTAACTACTCCATTTACTGAAGATGCATCATACGGAGCTGCATTTAATCCGAACACAATGGTTTACCAATGGAATTCATTGGATCCAAGCTCTCCGACTTATGGTAAAGCAACCCCATGGGTAGCTGCTGCAAATGATCCTTCATCTTTTTATAAAACAGCGGTAAGTTCATCACAGAGTATCGCGATGACAGGTGGTGGTGAAACTACTACTTTTAAGTTCGGTTATTTAAGAAGTGATGAAACCGGTGTATTGCCAAACAGTAAGATCACTAAAAATGTATTCAATTTTTCTGGTGACCATGAAATTACCAAAACATTGAAAATTAGTGCATCTGCTAACTACACAGAAATGGCGGCAGTTGGTCGTTATGGTACAGGATATGATGGAAGTAACCCAAATCAACAATTCAGGCAATGGTGGCAAACCAATGCTGATATCAGTGAGTTGAAAGATGCTTTTGATAGAGAAGGTAAAAATATTACATGGAACTGGGCCGATATCACTGGTTCTAATCCAATTTATTCAAATAACCCTTACTGGACCAGATACAGGAATTTTGAAAATGACTCAAGAGACAGGTATTTTGGTAATGTTGCCGTGTCATGGAAACCATTAGAATGGTTTGATGTAGTTGGTAGGATTACTTATGATGGATCTACTGAGATGCAGGAAGAACGTTCTGCAAAAGGTGGTGCTGATCTTTCGTCATATTCAAGATTTAACAGAACAGCTTCTGAAAGGAACTTTGATTTGTTAATGAATTTCAATAAAAATATCAGCAAAGACCTTAGCTTCAGAGGCTTATTAGGCGCTAACTTGAGAAGAAATAATTTGTCTTCTATTTCCGCAATTACTAACGGTGGTCTTGTTGCCGATAATCTGTATTCTTTAGCGAACTCAGTCAACCTAATCAATGCACCTGTTGAAAGATATGAGCGCGTTGGTGTAGATGGCTACTTTGCAAATGCTACATTGGGTTATAAAGAAATGTTCTTCGTAGATGCGAGTCTTCGTAGAGATCAATCAACTACTTTACCGGTAACTAACAATACTTATTGGTACCCTTCAGTTGCAGGTAGTTTTCTATTCTCAAACCTGATGAAAGAATCTACATGGTTAAACTATGGTAAAGTAAGATTAAACTATGCTGAGGTTGGTAACGACGCACAAGCATTAAGTTTATATAATGTATATGACACTTATCCTGTATACAATGGTAACCCGGTTAATTCCGTGCAGTCGGTATTAAATAATCCAGACTTGAAACCTGAACGTACTCGTAGTATTGAGGCTGGTTTAGAAGCTAACTTTTTTAAAGCAAGAGCAGGATTTGATGTGAGTTACTACCGTTCGAACTCGGTTGACCAGATCATGGCGGTTGATGTTTCTACCACAACAGGTTACGGAAAGAAATTTGTAAACGCTGGTACGATCAGGAATCAGGGTGTTGAGGTTTCAGCATTTGTACTTCCTTTCAGATCTGAAGATTTTACATGGACGTTGACTGTGAATTTTGCAAGAAACAGAAACAAAGTTATTGAACTTTATGAATCAAATGAAAACCTTCAGTTAGGTTCTTATCAAGGTGGCGTTACTTTAAATGCAACTGTAGGGCAATCTTATGGTACCTTGAGAGGAGTTGACTTTGTATATCAAAACGGACAAAAAGTAGTTGGCGCAGATGGTTACTATGAGCAATCAGGACCAAATCAGGTGATTGGTGATATCAATCCAAAATGGTCGGGTGGTATTCAAAATAATTTCAAATACAAAGATTTCGGATTGAGCTTCCTGATCGACATTAAAAAAGGCGGAAGTGTATTCTCGTTAGACCAATATTACGGTCAGGCAACTGGACTTTATCCTGAATCTGCTGGCTTAAACGACTTAGGTAACCCACAAAGACTTCCTATTGCTCAGGGTGGTGGTGTAATCTTGCCTGGTATAAATGCCGCAGGACAACCAAACACGGTGAGGGTTGAAGCTTATGATAATAAAGTTACTCCTTATGGTTACTCTAACAATCCTCAGGCTGCTTTCGTATACGATGCTGGTTTTGTAAAATTACGTGAAGCTGCTTTAACTTACTCTTTGCCTAAGCAATGGTTAGGCGATAAAGCTGTTAAAGGTGTTGATGTTTCATTAGTTGGTCGTAATCTTTGGGTGATGCATAAAAATGTTCCTTACGCGGATCCAGAAGCAGGTTTAAGTTCTGGAAACCTTCAAGGTAACCAGAGTGGTGCTTACCCTTCAGTGAGAACATTAGGATTTAACCTTAAGTTCAGATTTTAATCCGGACTATTAAAATTACATACATGAAAAGATTAATTATATTTATGTTGCCAGTGATGCTGTTTGCATCCTGCGCAAAAGATTTAGAGGGTTACAATCAGGATCAAAAGAACCCTTCAGTGGTTTCTGCAGGTGCGTTGTTTAGTAATTCATTAAAAAGGTTAACTGATAACCAAACAACTCCTAGTGTTAATATCAATGTATTCAGGTTCTGGACACAGCAATGGGCGGCAACTACTTATCAGGATGAGCCAAGGTATAACATTACTACAAGGAACATTCCATTGAACTATTGGACTCCTATGTATACAGAAGTCCTCAAAGATTTGAATGAGAGCAAAAAGATTGTTACAGCTGATGCGTCTATAACGGCCGAAGTGAAAAATAACCGTTTGGCTTTAACTGAAATTGCTTCTGTTTATACCTGGTCTATTTTAGTAAATACCTGGGGAGATATTCCTTACAGCGAAGCTATTGGTAGCGTTAACCAGCCGAAATATGACAAGGCTGCAGATATCTATGCTGATTTGTTTAAACGCTTAGACGCTGCTATTGCACAACTATCTCCTGCTGCATCTAATTTCGGTGCATCTGACTTGTTATACAATGATGATACTGCTAAATGGTTGAAATTTGCGCACAGTTTAAAGCTTAAGTTAGCGATCACTATCGCTGATGTTGATGCTACTGCTGCTCAGGCTGCGATTACTGCATCTGCATCTGCTGCTTTTACAAGTAACGCAGATAATGCAGTATTTGAATACCTGGGTCAGACACCAAACAATAACCCAATTTCTAATGCGCTTAACCCAATCTATACAAGCAGACAGGATTATGTAGCTGGAAAAACTATTGTTGACCAGATGAATGCGGTAAATGACCCAAGAAGACCTTTCTATTTTACAGCTGTTGATGGTGCATACCTTGGTGGAAATGCAGGATCTAACAATGCTTATGCAGATCTTTCTCATGTTGCTACTGCGATTATAGCTCCTAATTTCGAAGCGTTGTTAATGGATTATGCTGAAGTAGAATTCATTCTTGCTGAAGCTTCAGCAAGATGGGGCATTACAGGGGTTGCAAGTGACCACTATGCGAAAGCTGTAGCTGCGTCTATTACTTACTGGGGCGGTACACAAGCTGCTGCAGATGCTTATTTAGCTAATCCGGCTGTAGCTTATGCAACAGCAGCAGGTGATTACAAGCAGAAAATAGGAATGCAAAAATATCTTGCGTTGTACAACCGTGGTGCTGATGCATGGACTGAATGGAGACGTTTAGATTATCCTGTTCTTGCTCCTGCCAACGGTGCTTTAAGCGTGATTCCTTTGCGTCTTACTTATCCTACAAGTGAGCGTACATTAAATAAAGCTAATGTTGAAAGTGCAGCTGCATCAATTGGTGGAGATGCTGTTTCTACAAAAGTATTCTGGGATAAGTTCTAACATCGCATTGTTTAGAATTATTTCTGATCAACTAACAAAAAGGCGCTATTGTAACTTCTGTTACTATAGCGCCTTTTTGTTTTCTTCGCTGTTTAATCGATTTAGCTATGTGTTTTATTATTCCTTTAGCGTGTTAATTGATTTATATGTTATATGTCTAAGTTGTTTTCTGGATATTTTCTCTATATCTCGCACCTATTGATCATTTTTCATTTCATAATAGGATTATGTCTTGATTTAATCATTTATATTCAAGTTACATGATAATTTCTGATCATGTAGCTTCCGTTTTGAACGTTATTTTGAATTTTAAGTATAAAAACACTATTCGTTCTTGTATTTTCCGAAAAATATTAGTTTTTCGTGTGTAAAAATGTATTGCTTAACAAGTAAAATGGAAAGTAGTGCGTAAGGAATAGCAAATGCTGCGCGAAGCCTGAGTAATCTCTTATTGTCATCTGAACGTAATTCTATACTCCTTTAACGTCAAATTAATACTAATTTAAAACAATTATAGAAAAGTGAATTATCAAAATTATTATATTAGACGCAAACTATTATTAATCTAAACAATTTTATGAAAAAACTTATACTAAGTTTATTCGTTTTGGTGCTGCTGGCAGTCAATGCTATAGCCCAAGATCGAACAGTCTCTGGTACAGTTACAGGGAAAGATGACGGACAGCCCATTCCGGGAGTTACTGTTAGAATCGAAGGTTCTAATGGGGGTACTCAAACAGGTGCAAACGGAAAGTATACTATTACTTTACCAGCTGGTGCAACAGGATTAAGATTTTCTGTTATCGGATATGCTTCACAATTGAGAACAGTTAGCGCAAGTGGTACTGTAAACATAATTTTAGCTCCGGATGCACAATCATTAAACGAAATCGTAATTACCGGTGCTGGTTTACAGGTATCTAAAAAATCTTTAGGATCTGCACAAACAACATTGAAAAACGATCAGCTTACTCAGGCAAGACCATCTAACATCGTTTCAGGTTTAACAGGTAAAGTTGCCGGATTAAACATTCAAGGTGTTGGTAGCGGTGTTAATCCTAACTATCGTGTTGTTTTAAGGGGTATGCGTTCATTAACTGGTAACAACCAGGCTTTGATTGTTATTGATAACGTTATTGTTCCTAACTCTATCTTAAGTAATTTAAATCCAGATGATATTGAAGATTTAACAGTGCTAAATGGTAGTAGCTCTGCGGCTCTGTATGGTTCTGCTGCTTCAAACGGAGCATTAATCATCACGACTAAAAGAGGTAAAAAAGATGGTGGTTTGGATATTAAAGTAACTAATACTACAACTTTGGAACGTGTTGCTTTCTTTCCTAAATTACAGGAGCAATTTGGATCAGGTTCTTCGAACGATATCCAGGAATACCTTGCTTATGAAAATCAGCAGTATGGTCCTAAGTTTGATGGTGTCGTTAGACCAATCGGTCGTCCTTTACAAGATGGTTCTATACAGTCGGTTCCTTATTCTTATACTGATGGTAAAGACAAATTCTGGGAAAATGGTGTGACTAACATGACAGATTTCTCTGTAAACTCTGGCGGTGAGAAAAGTACAATGTACGTTTCAGGTCAATACCTTGATGCTTCGGGAACTACTCCGGGTGATAAATACAATAGAACAACTGTAAGAGCTGGTGGAACACGTCAGTTATCTGACAAGTTAAGCTTAAACTATTCGACTTATTATGCGCAGAACAGATCTGATCTTACTTCTCAAACAGGTAACATTTACAATTATTTGTTAAATGCACCAAGTCAGGCTTATTTGCCAGATTACAAAGACTGGAGAAATAATCCATTCGCAAATCCTAATGGTTACTATAATGCATATTATAATAACCCTTATTTCATGGCAGACAACTACAGAGAAAAAACAAGAAGAGATTATTTTATTGGAAGTGCTGAATTAAAATATAAACCATTAGAGTGGTTAGATTTTACAGGTCGTGTTGGTATAACAACGGAGAATGTTTCTTCTAAAACTTATTCTGATGTATTCACTTTTACTGACTATACAAAAAGTATTGTTGGATCCAGTGAGTACAAAAATCAGGATATCTTAGGTTCGGTTAGTGATAACGCAAACTATACTACAAACCTTGTTTCTGATTTCATCGCCCACGCACAAAAGAAAGTTAAAGATTTCAAATTTGATTTCACTTTATTAGGTCAGATCAAACAAGAGCAATACAAAACCTTAACTGCTTCCGTTAATGGTTTGGTAGTGCCAGGGGTGTTCAATTTATCTAATAGTACAAACACACCAACTGCTACCGAAAGCAACAGATTAAACAGAAGTTATGGTGTGGCTGGTAAATTAGATATTGCTTATAAAAACTATTTGTTCTTAACTGCAACAGGACGTAACGACTGGGTTTCTATCTTAGCTCCGGAGAACCGTTCATTCTTCTATCCAAGTGTTCAGGCATCATTTGTACCTACAGATGCGATTGAAGCATTAAAAACTATTACCCAAATCGATTACTTCAAAGTAAGAGGTGGTTGGTCTAAAGTTGGTCAGGTAAATATTGATCCATATAGCTTGGTGCCAACATTTGGTCAGGGTAGCGGTTATCCGTATAATGGAGCTGGAGGTTTAACACTTTCAAACAGATTAATTTCTCCAAATCTTCAGCCAGAGGTAACTCAAGGATATGAAGCTGGTTTAGATTTGAGTTTATTTAAATCAAGAATTACTGGTGCGGTAACGTATTTTAATACAAAAACAAAAAACCAAACTGTTCCAACTGGTGTGTCTAACGCAAGTGGTTTCTCTTCATTCTTATTAAACACTGGTCAGACCAGTTCAAAAGGTATTGAAGCATCATTAAATGTTATTCCTTTCCAAACTAAAGATTGGGAAATTGCTTTAGGAAGTACTTACACTCATTATAAAAATACAGTTGATGCGATCGGCAATGGTCTTTCTCAATTAACTTTAGGAGCCTATGGTTCATCAGCAGGATCTTATGCTGTTGAAGGACAGTCTTTCCCGGTTATCATGGGTAAAACATATGTACGTGACGATCAGGGAAGAATTATTGTTGATCCAATCACTGGTTACCCTTCTGCTACTGATGGTTTAAGTGTGTTAGGTCAGGCTCTTCCTTCACAAACTTTAGGTTTGAACGTAACGGTAAAATACAAGTCCTTTACATTATATGGATCTGCTGAATACCGTACAGGTAACGTAATCTATAACAATGCAGGAAGTACATTCGACTTTGCTGGTTCTGGTATCAACACTGCTGCTTACAACAGAGATCGTTTTGTGATCCCTAATTCATCATATCTTGATGCAGCAACCGGACAATATGTGGCTAATACCAACATCTCAATTAAAGATGGTGGTGCTGGTTACTGGACAATTGCAGGTCCAAGAACAGGTATTGAAGAAAACTATGTGACTTCTGCAGCTTTCTGGAAAATCAGAGAGTTATCTCTAGGATACGATCTTCCTGCTAAAATGCTTGCAAAATCTAAAGTAATTAAGGCAGCTAGAGTAAGTGTTCAAGGTAGAAACTTATTTATTTTCTTACCTAACACTAACGTATATACCGATCCTGAATATAGTGATGGTAATGGTTTAGCTAGTGGTAATGCTATTGGTTTAACAAGTTTAAATCAGTCTCCTCCTTCAAGATTCTTTGGAGCAACTGTATCATTAACCTTATAATATCTTAAGTTATGAAAAAAAGTTTTAAATATATATTAGGATTATTAGTTGTAACCTCTGCATTCTCTTGCAAGAAACAGCTAGATATCAATACTAATCCTAACGCGCCGATAACGGGAACTGTAAGAACAGTTTTGCCTCAGGCGATTGTTGCAACAGCTAACAATTTAAGTCAGTTTAATTTTTACGGTGCTCAGGTGTCAGGCTATTTAGCTAACGGCGGCGGTGTAAGCGGATGGGGTTCAATTATCTCATATAATTACCAAAACAATGATTTCACAGGATTGTGGAGTGGGACATATGATGTTTTAACAGATGTTAAATATGTGCTTGACCAGTCGGCAAATGACGCAACTTTACAAGAGTTTAATGCTGCGGCAAAAGTGTTAAAAGCATATAACTTCGAATTATTAGTAGATACCTATAACGATGTTCCTTACACTGAAGCAAATCTAGGTCTTGCGAATGTGCAGCCTAAATATGATAAAGCTACTGATATCTATAAAAACCTTGCAGATCTTTGCGATCAGGCTATTGCAACATTCAAAACAGTAACCTCTGCCACTCCTGCATTTGTTGCAGCAGATCCGCTTTATGCTGGTAGTGCAGCTAAATGGGCTCAACTGGCAAATACCTTAAAACTAAAGTTAGTTCTTAAAGGAAAAGGTAAGGTTGCATTTACGAACACCACATTTGATACAACAGTAGGTTTTATCACTGCAGATGCTATTGTACAACCTGGTTATACAAAAGTTGAAGGTAAACAAAACCCGGAATGGAACCGTTGGGCTTATACGGCAGCTAATGCTGTAGTTGGTGCAGCTAGTAACTATGCAGTTACTCCATGGATTATGACATTTTATAATGGAACAAAAATCGCTGATGCTGCCCGTGCTAATGTTGTTTTCAAAAGTGGAACGACTACTGCTGTAAATAGATTAGGTTACCAGCTTTCTGATGCAGGAAGAGGTGCTTCGCCTAGTTCTTGGTTTAGAGGTACAAATGCTACTACTTTTGAAAGAATTGGTATTTTAAAAGGCCCTGATGCTGGCCAGCCAATTATGTTAGCCGCAGAAAGTTCGTTCTTGCAAGCTGAAGCTAATTTAAACGGTACTGTAACAGGTGATGCAAAAGCTAATTACCTGGCGGGAATTACCAACTCATACAGATATTTGTATCTTAACAATGCGGGCGCTGTTTCCACTGGTAAAGATCCTGTTGCTGATGCAGCGACATATCAAACTGCAAATAGTACAAATCGTTTAGTGAACTATGATTTAGCTACTACTGATGCGCAGAAATTAGAAGCGGTTATTACTCAAAAATATATTGCTTTTAATATGATTGCTGGTCATGAAGCTTGGAATGAATATAGAAGAACAGGATATCCTACAATTCAGATTTCTGGTGCTAGTGCGCAACAATCATTTGTATCAACTGTTTCTGAATCTACGGCTCCAGATAGATTACCAACTAGAATATTATATCCAGTTACAGAAAACCAGTACAACAGCGGAAATGTTCCTGCTGTAAACAAATACACATCTAAAATATTCTGGGCTAAGTAGTATCCACTATTAAATAAATAGACATGAAAAAAATTATAAACATATTTTTATTAGGCCTTATCACAGTAGGATTTAGTTCTTGCTTAAAAGATAAGTCTCTAACCCAGCCGGATGCCGATGGAGCTATCCCCAATCTTATTGAATTTCAAAATATTGGCCCTATTACTTCACCTACAACTAGTATTTACCCCGTTTACCTACAATCTTTCGCTGTAGCGCCGACAGGTACATTAGATGTTGTTGTGAATTATGCTGGGGTGAACAATGCACCAAATGACATTAATGTAACTGTAGCTCTCGATCCTACGATCATTACTAAATACAACGCTAAAATTGTTGCCGATGCAAGAGCTGCTGCAATTGTTTTAGGGCAGGATCCAGATGATGCGGAAGCTGATGTTGAAGGCGATTTATTTGAAGCGCTTGATGCTAATTTATACACTGTAGGTAATTTAAACTTAGTTATTCCTTCAGGTCAGAGAACGGCTACGTTAGCAATCGGCCTAAAACCTGATATGTTTGATTTCGCTAAGAATACGGCTTTAGCTTTTAAAATTGTATCTGTTAGCGGATCTTCTGCTCCAATAAGTGGGAACTTTGGAAATATAATCGTTAAAATAGGTGCTAAAAATAGAATTGACGGTTTATATAACCTTAAAACTACTGCAGGTACTTCCCTTGTGCCAAACGCCAATAAAAATGATGTGCCTTTGGTGACGGCTAGTGCTAGAACCGTAACTACAAACTTATTAGACACTTATGCAAACATTGTTACTTATGATATTGATCCTGTAACAAATAAGGTTACTGTACTTAGTGTCGTAAATCCGCTGGGTGTTATTGCTACGGATCCAAGTAGTAATTATAATCCAGCAACTAAAGTAATGTATGTCAAATGGACTTCTAACGGCGGTGGTCGTACATTTGAAGAAACGTACACTTTTCAAGGAGCTAGATAATCGAGTCCTGAGCTAAATCTTTTGGTAGATTATTATATTACAAAGGCTGCGAAAATAATTCCGCAGCCTTTGTAATATAATAATACTTTGATTTGTAACAGACACGATCTCAATATACTCGTGTTTAGAAGAGCTTAACATGCTGCCGATTAATAGAAAGACTCATTTTTTTTCCCAAAACTAATGCCCTGTTATCCTCAATATGACCAACAGGGAAGTTAAAACCCACCGGATAATCATATTCTTTTACCACCTCCCAGATCACCTCTTCTACGGTCTGTCCGAACGGAATATCTTCCGTTTTAATTTCATTAAAAGCGCCAACAATCAGTCCTCTCAATTTGGATAGCTTACCACTCCGCTTTAATGTCCGCATCATCCGGTCTAAAGCATATTCATATTCCCCTACATCCTCTAAAAACAAGATCTTATCAGTATAGTCCATTTCGGAGGATGATCCTTCAATTGCGACTAAAAGAGACAGGTTTCCGCCTATTAAAATTCCTTCTGCATTACCACTACGATTTGGAAAGCTACTTATTACATTAAAGGAATGTTCCTCTCCGAATAAGGCTTTGCGTAATGTCTCCAGCGACTCTTCAGTAGCATCCTCAAAAGTACCGGGCATTTGTCCGTGAATGCTTTGTGTGTTCTCGCTTGCCAATAGGTGTGACAGTAAAATTGTTATGTCACTGAAGCCAATCAGCCATTTTGGATTTTGATTAAATTGAGTAAAATCCAGCATATCTATAATACGAATCGTACCATATCCTCCTCGACCGCATATTATTGCTTTGATCTCCGGATCATCCAGAAAAGTCTGCATGTCTGCCGCCCGAAGAGCATCTTCTCCAGCAAACTGATGATATGCTGTGCTTACACTTTCTCCCTTCAATACTTCTAATCCCCATTGTTCCAGTTGAGCGATTGCTGGTTCGATAGATGATTTTAGCTTTTTTGCGGGACAAACTATGGCTATTTTGTCACCTTTCTTTAAATATTGAGGTTGTTTTATCATTAGTATCGACTTATTAAACAGAAAAGGAACGTTGTCTTATAAATATAGAACAATATGTAATGACAATTTTAAACCAATAATTTCGAACTAACAAAATACTTACAGAATTCTTAAACAGAATCATAAAAGCAAAGTAGATCGATATAGTATTTCAGTGAGGTGAATTGTAATAATATATAATAGAACCTGCCACTTATTTAGAATTGATCGCCTGCTATAATAAAGCGTCGTTTTGTTTGCTACTTCACAACATGTTGTCAGCCATTGAATTATTTCGGTTAATTTCCCTTCTAGACATTAAATTAATTATAAATGTAATATTCAAGACTGATATCTTCCTCTTTTTTTATTGTAAAAGTAGAAAACTTTGAAAGCAACGTAGTAATATCTATATTATTATGAATTATTACCCATGATTTAAAAGAAATTGAAAATAATTTGATGAAATATGCATTATTTTCTTTGTGATATCAAAAAAACAGCATAGATTGGTCTTCAACTAAAACGATTTAATAACAGATTATGAAAAAACAACTACTAAGTTTATTCATGCTTTTATTTTTAGGTGCCGCTCAATTGATGGCACAAAATAAAAGTGTGACCGGGACTGTCCTAGGTTCCGATGATGGCTTACCGCTTCCAGGTGTAAGCATTAAAGTAAAGGGAAGTACACTTGCTACTTCGACCGGTTCAGACGGAAAATTTAAGATCAATGTATCTTCTACTGATGTTTTACAAATATCATACTTGGGATATACTAGTACGGAAGTAACTGTTGGGAGCCAAACTAACATTGCTGTAAAACTTGCAACGGATTCTAAACAATTGAACGAAGTATTAATTACAACAGCATTGGGTATTAAACGTAAATCCAAAGAAATTGGATATGCGACTCAACAAGTTAGCGGATCCGCACTTACTTCGAGCAGACCAACCAACCTTGCAACAGGTTTGTCAGGTAAAGTAGCCGGTTTACAAATTAACCAGGCAAACAACCAGATTGATGCTGGGGATCAGGTTAGGGTTGTTCTTCGTGGTAACCGTTCATTTACTGGTAATAACCAGGCATTATTGGTATTAGATGGTGTTATTGTACCATTGGCTCAGCTAAATGCAATCAACCCGAATGACATCGAGAATGTTAACATTCTAAAAGGAGCGAATGCTGCTGCACTTTATGGTTCTGATGCTTCCAACGGCGTAATTATCGTAAGTACAAAAAGAGGTGGTAATAAAGATGGCGGTGCAATTACTTATACCAACTCTACTCTGATAAACTCTTTATCTTACTTACCGAAGTTACAAACTGAATTTGGTGGTGGTACTGATACAGATATTTATGGTTTTCCTCAATATACGCCATTCGAAAATCAAACTTTTGGCGACCGTTTTGACGGTAGCCTAAGAGTTGTGGGTCGTCAGTTAGAAGATGGTTCATATCAAATGGTTCCTTATACTTACAAAAAAGATGCTAAGAGAGACTTTTTTGAAACTGGTATAGACGAGCAAAATGATATTAGCTTTTCTGGCGGTGGCGACAAGGGTTCTACTTACATTAATGTTCAGCGTGTAAATAGTAAAGGTTACGTTCCGGGCGACAAGTCTAATAGAACTGCATTTCGTATCAATGGTACACGTGTTATCACTCCAAAATTTACAGCGGATTATTCATTTGATTATACCCAAAGAAATTATGATAAGAGTAATAACCAGGTTTATAATAATATCTTAAACTCTCCGCCAAACATCGTGCTTACTGATTATAAGGATACCAAATCTTTATATGGAAATCCTAATAATTACTATAATGATTATTATGCAAATCCTTATGTAGGTCTATTACAAAACAGAAACAAAGAGCGTCGTGATGATATCTTAGGAAATTTATCAGTGACATTTAAACCTACTGAATGGTTAAGCTTTTTAGCGAGAGGTGGTATAAGTACTAAAAACAGACAAGGTAAAGATAGAAATTATGCTTTTACTTATTCTGACTTTGCTCATGACTCAGGTAAAGCTTCTGCAGCTACTGCCTACACCAGGTCTTCAGTAAATGACTACAATGAATTTGATAGCCGTTATACAGGAGATTTCTTAGCAACTGCAACTAAAACGTTTAGTAAATTCAAATTTACTTTAATTGGTGGTGCGCAGGTGATTCAGAAGAATTACAAAACTATGAATATCAGTGGCAGCAATCTTGTAATTGACGACTTGTTCAATGTTAATAACCGTACCGGTGAAATTGGTGGTGGTGAGGCAGAATTAAATTCGCGTCAGCTTGGTGCTTTCGGCGATTTAACAGCTACTTATAATGATTATTTAACTTTACACGTTTCTGGTAGGAATGACTGGGATTCGAGGTTAGGTAAAAACAACCGTTCATTCTTCTATCCTGCTGCAGACGTAGCATTCACACTTACTGATGCAATTCAATCTTTGAAAGAAAGTAAAGTAATCAGTAATTTGAAAGTAAGAGGGGGTATCTCCCAGGTATATGCAGTACAAATTGATCCTTACAGACTGATTTCTACAATTGGAGCTGCTGCAAACTTTCCATATGGAAGCACAGCAGGTTATACAATAGGAAACTCCGTATATGATCCTAACTTAAAACCTGAACAAACTGTTTCTAAAGAGGTCGGTATTGATATCGGTTTCTTAAATAACAGGATTACTTTAGAAGCATCTGCTTATACTCAAAAAACTAAAGATCAGGAAATAACCCTTGGGGTAGATCTTTCTTCTTCGACAGGTTTTACAAGCGCTGTAATTAACACAGGAGAGGGACAGAATAAAGGTATTGAGGTTACTTTAAACGCAGCTCCTGTTATTGCTTTAGCAAATGGTTTCAGATGGAATGTGGGAGTAAATTACTCTTACAATACGAACAAAGTATTATCCCTTTACCAAGGACAATCTAGTTTGAGCATTGGTGATAACAACTACATTGTATTAGGACAAAGTTATCCATCATTACAAGTTAGTTCATACCAAACAGATCCTCAGGGACGTACTATTGTTGATGCTAACACAGGATTGCCATTGAACAATCCAGTTAACAAAGATTTTGGTCAAACTAACCCTACTACTATCCTTGGTCTTAATACTAGCGTTACATTCAAAAATTTCACCTTATCAGGTGTAGCGGAATACCGTAGCGGAAATGTTTTCTATAGTGGATTAGCAAGTACATTAGACTTCACGGGTAACAGTTATACCTCTGCTGAAGCTGGTCGTGAGCGTTTTGTTTATCCTAATTCAGTAATCCAAACATCACCTGGCGTCTATACTCCAAATACTAATGTTACAGTAAACAACGGCGGCGGATCGTTCTGGTCTGGTGGTATTCGTAGAGATGTTGCATCTAACTATGTTTCAAGTGCTGCATTCTGGAAAATCAGAGAGTTATCTCTATCTTACCAAGTGCCAGTATCATGGTTGCAAAATCATGGAAAATTCGTGAAAAGTGCAAGCATTGCTTTGGTTGGAAGAAACTTGTTTATGTTCAGACCTAGCGATAACATCTTTACTGACCCTGAAATTAACGTTGGAACAGGTAATGCTCAAGGTGTTAACAACTTGAATCAAACTCCTCCAACTCGTATTTATGGGTTTACAGCATCTATCGGCTTTTAATAATTAATAAAAAGACATGAAAAAGAAAATTATATACTTATTTGCGATTTCCACACTAATGTTTGGAGCGTGCAAAAAGGATTATCTGGATATCAATACAAATCCTAATAATGCAACAAGTGCAAAGCCGTCATTAATTTTGACCGGCGCATTAAATAATACCGCTGCATCTACTACTGGTAGTTCAATATTTTACAGTTTTGCTGCCTTATGGATGAACTACTGGATGACACCAGGTGGTGTATCTGGCTGGTTTGAAGAACGGTCTTATAACTTTACTTCTAACTATGGTGGATCTACAGTTTTATGGGCAAATGTTTATGATAATTTAACTGATTATCAGTATTTGGAAACTAATGCTAAAGTTTCGGGAGAGACTTTTTACGTTGCAATTGCTAAAACAATGAAAGCGTGGAACTATCAATATTTGGTAGATTTCTACGGAAATGTTCCTTATTCACAAGCATCACAATCTGTATTATTTCTTACCCCTAAGTATGATAAAGCGCAGGATATCTACGAAGATCTTGCGAAACAATTAGACACCGCAGCGACATTATTTAAAACTGCTACAGTTAGTACTGAAGCAAAAAATGCTGATATTTATGCAGCGGGAAATTTAACCAAGTGGGCTCAATTTGCTAATACCCTTAAATTGAGAATTCTATTAAGACAATCTGAAATACCAGGAAGAGAGACTTATATCAAAAGCGAAATTGCGAAAATCAATGCAAATGGAATGGGATATATCCAGGCTGATGGAGGAATCGGAAATAACCCAGGGTACTTAAATACTGCTGGTAAACAAAATCCTTTTTATGCAGTTTACGGTTATCAGATTACTGGAGAAAGAACTACTTCTCATGGTTATATGTTGGCAAGTAACTACGGTATGAACTTCCTGAAAGATAATAACGATCCTAGATTAGGCCGTTTTTATACGACTGTTAACGATGGCGCAGGCAGTACTTACGTAAGTTTAGAATGGGGCTCGGAAGTAGCAGCCAACCAAACTGTTGCTACTGTTTCAGCAATTGGCCGCGGAATTGTTAAGGATTATAATCAAACTCAATACATCATAACTGATTTTGAAAGTTTATTTGTTCAGGCAGAAGCTGCTTACAGAGGTTATATCACAGGTGACGCTAAGGCACTTTATGAAGCAGCAGTTACTGCTAACTTTGTTTATCTTGGGCTTACAGAAGAAGAAGCTGCAACTTATTTAGAAGAACAAAGCGTTGCAAACTGGGATGCTAATACTAACAAACTTGCTTTGATTATCAAACAAAAATGGGCAGCAATGAACGGATCAAATGATATTGAGCCATGGAGTGACTACCGTCGTCTTGAGCTTCCTGCAGACATGCCAATCTCGGTAGCTTCGACTGTTACGACAAGAAAAATTCCAGTGAGAATGTTATATCCTCAGCGCGAATACAATACCAACTCGGCAAATGTTGCAGCAGAAGGGTCAATTAACCAATTTACCTCGAGAATATTCTGGGATGTTAAATAATTAATTAAGAAAAGATGAAAAACAAATATATTTTAAAAGGGATAATGGCGATCACATGTATGGTCGGGTTATCTGCTTGCTTAAAAAATAAAAATGAACAACCGGACTTCTCTAGTACGGCTCCAATATTAGAGATTCCAGTAAATTCTCCAACTGGAGATGGTAGTCCAAACTCATTGTCAGTTGCTTTAACACAAAACGATGTGCCTTCGGAGTTTAAATATTATATCAATTATGCTGCTGCTGAAGCGAATCCTACAGACCTCAACGTAAAATTGTCTGTAGATCCTACCTTGATTGCAAGATATAATACTGCAAATCCTACTGCGAAACTTGCCTTAATGCCAACAGCTGCTTATACTACATCTTTAAGCGCTACTATTCCTGCTGGCCAGCGTAAGATGGAAATTCCTGTATCTTTCAAATCTGTATTACTTAATCCAGATTCTACTTACGGATTACCACTTACGATAACGGACGGTGCTGGTGTAACTATTAGCAAAAACTTTGGTTCTATGATCATCAGAGTAGCTGTGAAAAATAGATATGATGGTAAATATAGTATGAAAGGATATGTTACAAGACAAGGTGATACTGATGGACTAAACGGACCAACTGTTGCCGGCCTTACTACAAACTTAATAACTGATGGTGCAAACTCTAATACATTCACCCAGTTTTGGGCAAATGGAGGCGGAGTTGCAGGTATCGATGGAACTACCCTTACGGTAGATCCTGTTACTAACAAAGTTAGAGTTTTCAGTAAAGCTAACTCTGCATTGGTTAATTTGCCAGGATATGACAACAGATACGACCCTGCAACCAAAACATTCTATTTATCATTCTATTGGGGAAATGGTCCGGCACACAGAGCTGCTACCGATACATTAACCTATATTGGCCCAAGATAGTCTGCTAAATATCAAGCAGAGTAATCATTGTTGAGCGAGGCTATATTGAAAAATTAATATTGCCTCTACAACGCCAAACAATCTTTATAGCAATAAAAAACGGCAATTTCATCATATGAAATTGCCGTTTTTTATTGCCTTTATTTTTTAATTAGTTTAAGCTATTATAATATTTAAATAATGATACTAGCCCCTCTTGTGATTTTAAATCAGAATCTGATTTTGCTAGATATGATTTTACTTCTTGCTGTTTATCGCTAAATAGCGTTAAAACATCTTTTTCAGGTTTATTAATTTCTTTTGTTACTCCATCCTTTCTAACATAATATTTAACAGTATGTACTAAAGTTTTTGTTTTCTTTTTTGTGTACCAGTCTTCAGTAGTAGATGGTTTTGCTGTGTAAAATTTTAAAAGCTCAGCCTTACCTGTAACAACTTCTTGCAGATAGACATCTTTATTATTCACTTTGCTTTTAGTAAAGGTCTGGCTCTTTCCAGTACTGTCAAGAATAGAAAAGGTAGCTATGGAATCCTGTACACGATAAACAAGATTATTATCCATATACTCTAGCTGCTGTAAATAAACATTATACCTCAGTGCTTTGAGTTTGAAGTCTTTTTTAGCAGTAGTCTGAATACTACTTGGGCTAAAAGCCGTATTAAAATAAGGAGAACCTAAAGATGCGTCTTTTTGATTTACCCTCAATGGTTGTCCGGGAGAACCGGTTGTTAAATTTTGTGAAAATGCTACGTTAAACGATAAAGCAATAGCCGCGGTTGTAAAAAGGATTTTTTTCATGGTTTTAAGAGGATAATATGGGTTTAATTTTATAGTTCACCGTTTCCAGCGATTTTGCAGGATCTACAATTCCTTGTCAATTTTTGCTCAAAACAATGCTATGAATAGTGTATTAAATATAGTAATTTAAAACTAATCAAACAGTTAGAATAAGTTATTTTTTAGAAGGGCTACAACCTTTGTTAAGATAATTTTTATTTTGCTCGACTGATTTTGTCTCCTTTTTACTTTCCCTTATTATTTAATCATTGCTAAAAGACTTATCTTTGCCAAAATAATATAAATAGCTTTGGACAACAGTAAAATAAAGAGATATACCATAACGGCGGCATTGCCTTATACAAATGGTCCGGTACATATCGGGCATTTAGCGGGTGTTTACTTACCTGCGGATACTTATGTGCGTTTCCTCCGTTCTAACAAAAGGGATGTTAAATTTATTTGCGGTTCTGATGAAAACGGGGTGCCTATAACCCTGAAAGCAAAAAAAGAAGGCGTTACGCCGCAGGTTGTTGTAGATAAATACCATAAGATCATTGGTGATTCTTTTAAAGAATTTGGGGTGTCGTTTGATATCTATCATCGTACTTCATCATCTACACATCATGAAACGGCTTCAGATTTCTTTAAAACACTTTATGATAAAGGAGTTTTTACGGAAGAGGTAACGGAGCAATATTACGATGAGAAAGCACAATCATTCTTAGCGGACAGATATATTACAGGAACCTGTCCGAAATGCGGTTTCGAGAATGCATATGGCGATCAATGCGAGAATTGCGGCAGTACTTTAAACGCAACAGACCTGATTAACCCGAAATCTACTTTGTCAGGCGAACCGCCTGTTAGAAGAGAAACCAAAAACTGGTTTCTTCCATTAGAGAAATACGAAGATCAGCTAAGAACATATATTGAAGGACATAAAGAGTGGAAACCGAACGTTTATGGTCAGTGTCAAAGCTGGTTGAACGCTGGTTTACAGCCAAGGGCAATGACTAGGGATCTGGATTGGGGGGTAAAAGTTCCGGTGAAAGATGCTGAGGGGAAAGTTCTTTATGTGTGGTTTGACGCACCTATCGGTTACATATCTGCAACTAAAGAGTTGTTCAAATATTCCGGTAAAAACGAACCAAACCCTAAAGCTGCTGAATATTACCTTTCTGAGAATGGTAATGCAGAAGGGAATTGGGAAGATTACTGGAAGGATGATTCTTCGAAACTGGTACATTTTATTGGTAAGGATAATATCGTTTTCCACTGTATTATTTTCCCGGCGATGTTAATGGCACATGGAGATTATGTTTTGGCTGAAAATGTTCCTGCAAATGAATTTCTGAATTTAGAAGGACAAAAAATATCTACATCTAAAAACTGGGCGGTATGGTTGAATGAATACCTGATCGAGTTTAAAGACAAACAGGATGTGTTACGTTATGTTTTAACGGCAACAGCGCCCGAAACTAAAGACAATGACTTTACCTGGAAAGATTTTCAGGCCAGAAATAACAACGAATTAGTCGCTGTACTGGGTAATTTTATCAATAGGGTAGTTGTGCTTACCCACAAGTATTTTAGTGGACAGGTGCCGGCTATAATGTCTGTTACGGAACAAGATCAGCAGGTAATTGATGAACTGGCCTTATATCCTGCCAAAATCAGTTCTTCTATCGAGACTTACAGGTTTAGAGAGGCGTTGACTGAAGTGATGAATGTGGCACGTTTAGGTAACAAATACCTGGCAGAAACAGAACCCTGGAAAGTTATTAAAACCGATGAAGATCGTGTACGTACAATTCTGAATATCAGTTTACAGATCGTAGCAACGTTAGAGATCCTGATTGAGCCCTTCCTGCCTTTTACAGCGAATAAGTTGATGAAGATGTTAAACCATGAAACTAACCTATGGGAAGACGCCGGTAAAATGGAATTGCTGACTGTTGGCCACCAGTTGAATGAATCTCATTTGTTATTCGAGAAGATCGAGGATACAGAAGTTGAAGCACAGATCAATAAGTTAAATCAAAGTAAGGTTGCCAATACGCTGGCTAATGCCGTGGTTACGCCTGCCAAAGAGAACATAGATTTTGATCAGTTCAGTGCAATGGACATTCGCGTAGCAACAATTGTCGCTGCAGAAAAGGTAGAAAAGACAAAAAAATTGCTGAAACTTACATTAGATACAGGCTTGGATCAAAGGATCGTAGTTTCTGGAATTGCGGAGCATTTTACTGTAGAAGAGGTAATTGGACAACAGGTAAGTTTACTTGCTAACCTTGCCCCCAGAGAGATCAAAGGAATTTTATCTCAAGGAATGATTTTAATGTCTGAAAATTCAGATGGAAAACTTACTTTTGTGGCACCTCTGCAAAACCATGCAAATGGAAGTGTAGTACGGTAGTACTTTGGTCCCGTAGTTCAACGGATAGAATAGAAGTTTCCTAAACTTTAGATATGAGTTCGATTCTCGTCGGGACCACAAAAGCTCGGTAGTATTTAAGTACTACCGAGCTTTTTCACTTTTATGATTTTCCATTTTCAAGCTAAGATTCTATGCTAGTGAACATGATCATGGTATATGTCTATTTTTAGTCTAAAAATGGACATATTTCACAGTTGGTACAGTTCATGACTATCTCAAATTTCTCTCATCACACCCTGTGGTGTCAATAACTGCTTGCAAATTTTCAACAAAATAGTTTGAAATCAGAACCCTCGCTGCTATTTGGTAAATTTTTATAGCGCTCCAGCGTTTTATTCAATTGCCCTTTAATCTGTTTTACCAAAATCCTCGGAGCCAATACTCTCATCTTAGCGCCAAACCCTAATAACTCCCGTTCCAGTTCAAAATTCAGAATAACCCTTATACTAAAAATCTTTCCGCCCGACTCTTCACTGAGTAACTTTTGTGTATGATGAAGCGGTTTGGTTATTACATAAGGCGCATTATCATTGTCCACCCAAAATATAACCTCAGTATTGCGTTGATCAGGTGATTTCGTTACACCTATGCAATTATCATAGTAAGTTGCCAGATCCAGGGTTGTATTTTCCCTGTAATCTTCCTGGTGTTCTTCAATGGTCTGTATCCTGTCCAGTGCGAGATTCATAAGCTTAGCATTTCGACCGTGCTGCACCCCCAATACAAACCAACGATTACGGTATTCTTTAAGCAGATATCCACTAAAGCAAAATGTACTGGCTTGCCTCGCCTTGAAAGATCTGTAAGTAATGCATATGGTTTTCTTTGCTACAATCGCCTTACGGATTACCTCTATCCACTCCAGTCCTTTAAGGTTATCATTCTTTTCAAAATCGACAACCGGCGTGTTATGCGTTTTTTGTGCATAAATCTTATCTTCCAGTTTACTTACCATTTCATTCAGATCAGTAAAATGGCTAAGTCCCTTAAATTGCCTCAATAAATCTGATACTTCAGATAATACCTGCATGTCCTGATGGTTTAACGGACTATTAGTAATGCTGTAATCCTTATTGCTATAGGTGTAATACTTTTTATCAACGACAACTATAGGTGCTTCATATCCCAGCTTATTGCTGCGCATCATTTCCAGATCGGCTTGTATAGTTCTCCTGCTTACTCCAGTGTTAATTCCCTGGTATTCGTATAATGCATCACTGCAAGCATCAATCAAATCATCTAGCGTCCATTTCTTGAATCTGTTTTGCAGGCATTGATCAAGTGTGCGGTAGCGGATAAGAGCGTTTCGGTTTACTGGCATGAGAGCAAATTATTTTGAACAATTTATGAATTATTTTTCACTGCGCAAATACACTGCGCAGGAGGAGTATTTCTTTGAATCATTAAATACTAACAAGGTCATGGAAAAAGAAAAGATCAGCAATAACGAATTGGCAGCACTAGGTATCAACGATGTGAAAATATTAGTAAGCTTTAGCCGGGTGGCGAACGGCTTGCTTAAACATGGCGTAATGGCTAAACCCGAAATACTGGCTAATCTTGAAGCTGTGATTGACGATCCGATGCCATACGCTTTAAGAAAAGGAGGGAAATTTAAGAATCTTGCCGAAGACATTATCGCTATGCGTAAGGAAGGAAAATTTATAAAACAAGAACGCAGCAACTTTAAATTGAAAGAAGAAATAGCTGATTTCCCAGTTTGGGGACTAGAACATATTGAAGTGGGCGCTTTAGCACAGATGAGGACAGCGATACAATTGCCTATTGCTGTTGCGGGCGCCCTGATGCCTGATGCGCACCAAGGGTATGGTTTGCCTATCGGCGGTGTATTGGCTACCACGGCAAATACAATTATCCCATTTGCTGTTGGGGTAGATATTGCCTGCCGTATGTGCTTAAGTATTTTTGATCTTCCTGCAGAAACAGTAGATATAGAAACCAGCAAGTTAAAAAACATACTGGTTGACCATACTTATTTTGGAATGGGATGTACAACGAAGTCATATTTTGATAGCTCATTATTTGATAGTGCGGCTTGGAACGAGACGAAGATGATCCGCTCACTAAAAAATAAAGCCTATGCGCAATTAGGGACAAGTGGAACCGGCAACCACTTTGTGGAATGGGGCGAGCTGACTATTGCTGAAGGTGCTTTGGATGGTATTGCTGCGGGCAGGTATCTGGCACTGCTGTCACACTCTGGTTCCCGGGGCTTCGGTGGTACAATTGCGGACCACTATAGCAAAATAGCGATGACTAAAACCAAACTGCCAGATGTAGCAAAACATTTGGCGTGGCTTGATCTGGATAAGGATGAAGGACAAGAGTACTGGATAGCGATGAACCTCGCTGGTGAATACGCAAGCGCAAATCACCACGAGATACATAACAAAATTGCACGTGCTTTAGGAGTTAGCCCGCTTACACGAATAGAAAATCACCACAACTTCGCCTGGAAAGAAAAGCTTGCGGACGGGACGGATGTAATGGTGCATAGAAAAGGCGCCACTCCAGCTGGTGAAGGAGTACTTGGAATTATTCCGGGATCAATGAGTACACCAGGATTCCTGGTACGTGGAAAAGGGAATGTGACCAGCATCAACTCTGCAAGCCACGGTGCGGGTAGGCTGATGAGCCGAAGTGCAGCGTTTAGAACACTGGACAAAGCCGCAATCGCAGCCAACTTAGTCGACAAGCGTATTACGCTGATGGGGAGTGATGTAGATGAGGCGCCAATGGCTTATAAAGATATACATACTGTTATGGCTGCACAAAATGATCTCGTAGAGGTTCTTGCCAAATTTGAGCCAAGAATTGTGAGGATGGCGGACGCGAGGGAAAAGCCTGAAGATTAAGGGGCTAAAAATAAATGCAACAAAAAGCCGGTAAGTATATATACTCTACCGGCCTTTTAGTAATTAGCCTTGATGGTTAATTTGTATAATCACCAGAATATTCAAAAAAATTAGATTCAGAAGTGTAAATTTTTAGATAACATTTTACAGGTCCGAAAGCATCCCACCAGCCACTCCAATAATAAATTTTGTTATCAGATGCAGTTACACTACTAACTACACCCGTCCAACTATTGCCGGTAACGGTATAGGTAACTCCGGCGTTATCAAAAGTAAAAGTAAGTAAAGCAGTTGGTGAAGAATTTGGAACAAAGTCCATACCAACAGTACTTACTAAAGTAGGGGATGAACGATCTAATATAAATTGACCCGCAGCGAAGGAAGTTCCATCGCCGCTAGCTCCAAATTGGTTAGCAAATGTTCCATAGTTCGGTAAACCAATACTTTCACCATTAGCTTTGCCAGCGAGGTAATTACTAAGAGCAACACTATATGCGTGGATTGCACTTTGTGTATTTGTAGTTACACCACCGACTGCTGAACTAAAAATTGCCAGATAGTACGGTCCGTTCACTGTATATGAAAGTAAACCATTTCCTGTAGCCCCACTAATGCCAGGTGACCACGATATTCCATTTTGCCAACTTTGGATAGATGTGGGATGAGTAAACATACTTCCAACATTTATTCCTGCCGCCCAATAATTCCCATTGGCGTCTCTGGTTACTGGCGAACCTGAAGCGTTGGAATTGCCCCCTCCTGGGGTCGTCGCTAATGTTGGAGAATGGGTGAGATCTTTATCTAGAGAAGTTGTGTTATTATCTTTTTTACAAGAAGTAAATACAGCCATTAAAGTGATAGTTATTAAGAAAAGTTTCTTAGTTATGTTCTTGATCATATTATAAACGTTATAAATTATAATTAATTCTGGATCACCATCTTGTTGATCCGATTTATATTTTACGTGGGACTATTTTTAAGATTTTACCGAACTGCACTATGAAGAATCATTTATATACGGAGGTTTGAAATCTTCTATAGATAAATTTAACATACAGGGGAAATCTATAATGCCCACTAAATTGCATATATGAGGGATTATTATACTGATGAAACATAAAAACTGATGTTCGTATTGAACCATCTCGCAAAGTTTATTCATATTATCTTCTTGATTTACCTACATTTATACTTTTGTATTACATATAATTACCTGGTAACATATCGTTCAATCTCATGTCAATTTTATCTATAAGATACATTGTTGTCAACGATAAGGGATAATTGCTAGCTTATTTAGTTAATCAGTAATCGAAATTGTATAGATACTATGATTCAAAAAAACATATATAATAGTGAGCGTATATTCAATTTCTATATCAATGTAGTATTCGTTGTAACAAAATGGAAATTATTTGGCACAGAGCCTTATGGCTGAGGTAAACAAGCCGTTGCAAGTGGTGAAATTATTTGATTAATAGTGGTGATAGTTCCGCAATACCTTTTAACTTATAAGAATTACTGTTCGTCTAAATATGGGAAATAGACAGCCGGATGATTTTTAGATAAAAGTTTAATTGGTTAAGCTGGAGCAGCTCTTTGGTGAGAAAGCTAATTGTTGGAAGACTATATTAATTCTTCGAAAGAATAGATAACTATCTTTAGTTTGGCGCAGTTCCGGAATTACTAGACCTGCAAATAATGTCTTTCAATTTATTGCAGAAAGCCGTACGAATCACTATTTTATTTTAGATATTAAACAGTGACTTTATCCCCGTTACACCAATCTGAAGACCAACACAAAATATTAAAAAAGCAGATATTCTATTCACTATGTTTTCTCCGTTTGATCCTAAATAGTTGATCATCCTTTTTGTGTTGAGATAAAAGAAATAGATCATTAGACAAATAACCAAAATAGATAAGAGTATCGCACCGGTATTTAGAAAATAAGCAGAACTCCCGAAAGCTGCACCATGCGCACTCAATGTAAATAAAACAGAAATGGTACCTGCACCTGTGGTAGCCGGAAAGGTGATTGGGTAAAATAATTTGTTGACGATATGTTTATATGCGGAAACATTCAAATCTTCGCCAAGTTCGTCTGGTGCTGTCTTCTTCTGGTCGGAAGTGATAAATTCCCAGCCCATTTTACTGATCATGATACCGCCTGCAAGTTGAACCACTGGTATAGAAATACCAAAAAGCCTTAATATCCACTGACCGGCAAAGAGCGAGACCATACAAACCAGAAACGCATATATAGTTATTGATGTAACTGCTGCTCTTTTCTCCGAATTGTTCAGGTTCTCAAAGTAAGGACTGACCATAAAGGCAGATCCGATTGGGTTAACTACGGGAAATAAAGCAATGATTCCTATGAAGGTGAGGTGAATAAATGATTCATAAAATTCAGGCATAAGCGTATATTGTTGTTTTTGCTAATATAGTAATAGTAACACATGGATTGCTATGGCGATTTACCTGCAAATTTGAAGAAAATATGAACCATACTCACTGGATAATAATTGATCCCTGGTTGCTGGACTATTATGGCCGATTCTAAATCATCCCCTGTTTATTTTATATCACACGTTAGACTTTAAGTGCTTTAAACCGATAAGAAACCATATATTCCCCATTTCTTTACTGATATTAACCTTGTTGGACTTATTAAATTGTTATTAAAAGAAAATTAATATATTGATATTTCTTACAAATTATACCAATATAAACCAAAATTGTGACGCTTTTTGAGCCCTTACTTAGAGTCGTAATATCATGATATGATGAACCGTTTTCTTAAATTTAGTCTGCTGGCATTATTGTTATTATCTTCCTTTACACGATTATTTGCACAACCAAAGGCTGTCACTTATTTAGGTATTGAAAACGGATTATCTAACAATGCGGTAACGACTATTTTTCAGGATCACTATGGTTTTATGTGGTTCGGTACCTATGACGGGCTAAACCGTTACAATGGTTATGAATTTAAAGTCTTCCGTAACCAGCTGCACGACTCCGCTTCCCTAATTCACAACAGGATCGTTTCGATCACTGAAGATACACAGAACAGGATTTGGATCGGAACGAAAATGGGGCTCAGCATTTATGATCCTATAAAATCTGTATTTTCTGGTTTAAATTACCAGCCTTCCGATAACCCTGAAATAAAAAAAATAGATTTTACCATTAATGATCTGGAAACCGACCACAAAGGCAACATCTATATTGCTACAGCTGGAAAAGGGCTCCTCCTGTATAAAAAAGGGGAAAAAAATGCTGTTCAATTAGAAGTTAAAACACAAAGTGCCGCTGTTGGCAATACCCATATTCAATCTGTTAAAATCGACCGTCAACAACGTGTATGGGCTTTTATCCAGGGCTGGGGCCTGTACCTGCTGGATAAAAAAACTAATTCTTTAGCGTTGGTTAATAACTCAGTTACGATGGGCAATGTGCTGGAAGCAGACAGTCAAGGTAATTTGTGGTTAGGAACAGATAACGGACTGTATCGCTACACTATCCAGCAGAACGCTTTTATTTATCATACGGCTACAGCAACAGGGTTAACAGGTGGCAAAAAAGTAGTTGGTCTTACGATGGACAAAAGCAATCAATTGTGGATTGCTACAGATGGCTCCGGGGTTGCCGTGCTTTCTCCGCAGACTGATAAAGTGTGCTTTCTTCATCATGGAGAAAGAAACGGGCAGTTAAAAAGTGCTGCGGTATATGCTGTTTATGAAGATAAAGATTCAAGAAAATGGATCGGCACGTTAAGAGGCGGCATCAATATCGTAGATCCCCATAAATTGAAGTTTCAAACTATAGCGCATGATCCGCTAAACCCAAACTCACTGATCAATAATTTTGTGCTTTCGTTTTGTGAGACACATACTGGTAATTTATGGATTGGCACGGATGGAGGTGGTTTGAGCTTTTGGGATAAAAAGAAGAATAAATATAACAATTATAAGCACACTGCTAATGGTAAATCACTGGTTAATGATAACGTAACCGGTATTCTCGAAGATGCGGAGAATAGGATCTGGATAAGTACGTATGGTGGTGGCATCTGCCGGTATAATCCTAAAACTGATGATTTCGAACGGTTTGATTGTTATAATGGGATCTATAATTATTTGAATAATAATGTCTGGCTGCTTTTTCAGGATAGCCGGCATAACCTGTTTGCCGGTACTGTGGATGGGGCAGTATATTATCTGAACCGGGCTACAAATAAATTTGAGGTATATGATAACTCGCTGATGAATGTGATCAGTCTTGCAGAAGATGATAGAGGCGCGCTTTGGGCAGGAACTTTTGCCGGACTGGTTAAGGTCGACCCCCTGCATAAGAACCACCAGTTGTTTAAAACAGATTATCCTGTCAGGGCAATCCATGAAGATAAAAACAAGCAGTTGTGGATAGGAACAGAGGGTGGCGGTTTCCTGCAGTTTAATCCAATAGCAAAGAAATTCAAAACTTATACCACGCACAATGGTCTTTCCAGCAACAGCGTGCTTAATATCCTCGAAGATAAAAATGGATTTTTGTGGCTAAGTACCTTTAATGGAATTACCCGGTTCGACCCGCTTAATAAAAAAGTGAAAAACTATTATGAGGCCGACGGATTACAGAGTAACCAGTTTAATTATAACGCCGCGTTATTATCAGCCACGGGAGAACTTTTATTTGGTGGCATTAAAGGGCTAACTGTATTTCATCCAGATAGCTTAATCGGTACTGCTACAATGCCGAAATTGCTGCTCAGCGGAATTAAAATAAACGGTAAGGCTTATGAACAAGAAGAGAGCGGCAATAAAACCGCCGTATATGATCTCCAGGATATCGTTTTGCCTTATGATAAAACGATGTTGTCTATTGATTTCCTCGCCTTAGATTACGCTGCAAAAGAAAATATAGATTATGCCTATTATCTGGAAGGATGGGACAGCGATTGGAATTACGTGGGGAAAGGCCGGGTTGCAAATTATTCCAGACTAAAGGAAGGCAGTTATACGCTGAGGATAAAATCTACCAATGCAGAAGGTGTATGGAATAGCGCAGAAAAAACAATTCATATCGTTGTGCTCCCGCCATGGTTTAGGACATGGTGGGCGTATTTGTTATATGCCCTGGCAGGGTCGGGCCTTGTTTATACATTTCTGCACTATAAATCCCGTCAGGCTGCATTACTTTATGAAGTCAAGATCGCACATTACCAGGCAGAAAAGGAAAAAGAAATGCACGAGAAAAAGCTGTCCTTTTTTACCAATGTCTCCCATGAATTCAGGTCGCCTTTAACCCTTATCGTTAATCCGATTAAAGACTTTATAGAGGGAAAAGAGAAGTTAACAGATCCCGGACAGCTGAATATTGTTTACCGGAATGCAAAGCGCTTGCTTAGTCTGGTAGATCAGTTACTCCTGTTTACACGGACAGAAAGCATGGAAGATGAGCTGAACATCGCCAGCCTTAATTTCGCGTCACTTTGTAAGGAGGTATTTTTATGTTTTATACAGCAGGCCAAATCAAAGAAGCTTTGTTATGAGCTGGATTGCAATCAGGACGATATATCTATTTATGGTGACAGGGAGAAGATAGAAATTATATTGTTTAATTTGATTTCAAATGCGATGAAATTTGCGCCAGAGGGAGGATATGTACGTGTTTCCATTAAAGAACAGGGACATGATGTAGAGTTGCAAATCAGTAATAACGGGCCTCAGATACCGGCAGAAACCGGGGCAAAGCTGTTCACTAAGTTTTATCAGGTAAAAAAAGAGGATAGTGCCTTAAAGAGTGGTTTTGGTATCGGTTTGTACCTGGTTAAAAATTTCGCAGAACGTCATCATGCGGCTGTAGCCTATGATAGTAGTGATCTGGCAACTTCCTTCAGGGTTAGTTTTAAAAAAGGGACGGCACATTTTTCTGGTTTATCTATCTCCCGGGATATAGAGCAATCGTCTTACTTATTTAGTGAGTTACTGGCTGATACTGGTACAGATCCTTCTTTTTCCCGAACTTCTCCTGAGCAAGAACTAACATTGGTTTCACAAAAGCAGGCGATATTGCTGATTGACGATAATAAAGAAATCAGGGACTACCTGAAAATGTTATTAATGGATACATTCAGGTTATATGAAGCGGAAAATGCGATAAATGGTCTCGCCCTGCTAAAAGATAATATGCCGGATCTCATTATTTGTGATGTGATGATGCCGGGTATGGATGGGGTAGAATTTTGCGGGCTGATTAAAAAAGATAAACGGCTGAGTCATATCCCTGTGATCCTTTTAACGGGAACAGGATCGGCAGATATAAAGATGAGGGGTTTTGCAGAAGGTGCGGATGACTATATCACTAAGCCTTTCGAAAATGAGATGCTAATTACCCGTGTTAATGGGATCTTAAAAAGACAGCAGGACCTGCAGCAATATTTCTTTAACCGGATTACGCTTAAGCAGGATCAGCTGAAGATATCTTCATTGCATAAAGAGTTTTTAGATCGCTGCATCGATATTGTGGAGCAGCGTCTGATGGACAATGAGTTTAATATTACCATTCTGGCTGCAGAACTGGGCATGAGTCATTCCAGTCTTTACAAACAGGTTAAATTCATCTCTGGGCAGTCGATTTCTGCCTTTATCAGATACATCCGCTTACGGAAAGCTGCCGAGCTCTTCATTCGGACCGACCATAATGTTACTGAAATAGCGTTCGAAGTAGGCTTTAGTGATGTGAAGTATTTCAGGGAACAGTTCAATAAATTGTTTGGTTATAAACCTTCAGAATACATCCGTAAATACCGAACGGCCTTTAATCAGAGCTACCATGTGAATGAAAGGTCTGTTATGCCCAGGTAATACCAAAATCACCCCGTCATTTTACCAATATCTCCCTCATTTTTATTCAAAAACAAGCTGAATTTAGGAAAGTCAACCAACTAAACGCACAGGTTGCTTAATTCCTGTGCCCTAAATTAAAGCTTTATGATAACCAAGTATAAACGTCAGTTTACGCTATCTGTATTCCGATTGACGGGGCTTTTAGGCTGTCTTTTTTTCATGTTTTGTGGGCTGCCTTCTTCTGCTAAAGTTTATTATGTCGATAGCAGAAACGGGAATGACAATAATACCGGGAACACTCCATCTGGTGCTTTTCAATCTTTGATTAAAATTAACGGACTGCAGCTTGGTCATGGTGACCAGGTTTTATTCAAATGCGGGACTATCTATAATGGCCAGCTCAAGATTTCCGGAAGTGGTGTAGCTGGAAATCTGCTGGTCTTTGGATCTTATGGAAAAGGGGCTAAACCCCGGATCAATGCCGAAGGAAAGTTTGAGGCTGCGGTACTGGTCTATAATTCTGCTTATCTGGTGGTAGAAAATCTGGAAATTACCAATAAAGGAGCCGGGGTAGAGGCTGGAAGAATGGGATTACATATCCTGCTTGATAATTTTGGTGTAGCCAAAGAAACTACGATCCGCAATCTTTATATCCACGACGTAAACGGCAGCAACATTAAAAAAGACGGCGGCGGTGCTGGTATCCACTGGACTAACCAGGGCAAACAAAAACCTTCTGCTTTTGATGGTTTGCTGATCGAAAAGTGTGTATTGGAAAGGACCGATAGGAATGGCATTACCAGCTCCGGTTACTGGTCCAGGCAAAATTGGTTTCCCAGTTATCACGTCGTAATCAGAAACAACAAGTTAAATGATATTGGTGGTGATGGCATTGTTCCAATAGGCTGTGATGGTGCATTGATTGAACACAATATAGTAACCAAAGCTGGTCAGCGTTTCCCTGAAGGTGATGCCGCTGCGGGGATATGGCCATGGAGCTGCGACGGTACGATCATTCAATACAATGAAGTTTCTTCTACTGCCGGGCCATGGGATGCACAGGGGTTTGATTCCGACTGGAATTGCCGAAATACTATCATTCAATATAATTACAGCCATAATAATATGGGCGGGTTCCTGCTTGTATGTAATGATGGTGGCGTAGGTATGCCTTCCAGCCTTGGTAATACCGGCACAGTGGTAAGGTATAACATCAGCATTAACGATGGTTACCGCAGCACCGGAAAGTCGGCCGGCTTCTCTCCTGTTATCCATATTACCGGTCCGGTGAAGAACACTAAAATTTACAATAATCTCATCTTCATCCCTGCGCGAAACACTGCGGGTTTAGACAGTACCCTGATAGAAATGGGCACATGGAAAGGATTCGCAGATAGCACGCTCGTTGCTAATAATATCTTTTATATAGCCGGGAAAGCTGGTCATCATTTGGCTGGAAGTACAAAAAATATTTTCCTGTCTAATGTTTATGCAGGTTCTGATAGGAATAAGGGGTTGCCGGGAGAGGCAATCTATGTAGATCCTGGTTTTATTAAACTCCCGATAAAAGATCCTGATGGATTTAAAGACCTGAAATACTTTATGCTAAAAGCCGGATCTGCGTTAAAAGCTGCGGGCGTACCCGTGGTCACTTCAGTAACAACAGACTTTTTCGGCAACCAGGTCCCTGTCGGAACAAAACCATCAATCGGTGTACATCAATTAAATTAAGATAACTATAAAATGATTAAAAGATTAGGCTTTTGTGTATTACTGTCGCTGAATGCGGTTTGGGCATTTGCACAGGTAAATGAATGGGAGAATGTGAAAGTCAACGACTTGAACAAGGAGAAGCCACATGCTACCTTCATGCTGTATGATAACGCCGAAAAGGTTAAAAAGGATGAATACCGGCAATCACCTTTTCACCAGTCGCTCAACGGGCTGTGGAAATTTAACTATGTAGACAGACCTGCAGACAGGATCCAGGATTTTTATAAACAAGACCTTGATGATACCAAATGGTCAAACATAGAAGTGCCTTCAAACTGGGAAATGCAGGGCTTTGGTATCCCTATTTTCACCAATATCACGTACCCATTTCCTGCGAACCCACCTTTCGTAAATAATAATTATAATCCTGTGGGAACTTATAGGAGAAAGTTTACAGTAACAAATAACTGGGATGACAAAGAAGTCATGTTACACTTCGGTTCTATCAACGGATATGCGGTCATTTATGTAAATGGCAAAAAGGCGGGCATGACCAAAGCGTCGAAATCCCCTGCTGAGTTCGATGTGACTAAACTGCTGGAAAAGGGAGAGAACACGCTTGCGGTGCAGGTATTCAGGTTCCACAATGGCAGTTATATGGAAGACCAGGATTTCTGGCGCTTAAGCGGGATCGAACGGGACGTGTACCTGCAGGCTTCTCCCAAGTTAACTATCGCCGATTATTTTGTGAAGGGAGATCTCGGTGCGGGTTACCAGGACGGTCTTTTCAGTATTGCTGTTAACCTCAAGGATTACGGTAAAGCTAATCAAAATGCAAAATCGCTGAAAGTACAGCTGTTTGACCGCGCTGGAAAGCCGGTTTATTCGGGGACTGAAAATATAAAAGATATAACTGCGCCAGTTGTGCTGGAAGGCGTGATCAAAAATGTGAACAAATGGAATGCTGAAACGCCCTATCTGTACGATTTGGTGATGACGTTTAGCAATGGTAAGGAAGTAAGTTACACTGGCCAGAAATTAGGTTTCCGCAAGGTAGAAATCATCGATGCACAACTGCATGTGAACGGTGTGCCTGTGTTGATCAAAGGGGTAAACCGGCATGAGCATGATGAGCTGAAAGGCCACGTTTCTACGCCAGAACTGATGGTAAAAGATATCAAGTTGATGAAAGAAAACAACATCAATGCGGTGCGTACTTGTCATTATCCAAATGATGCACTATGGTATAAGTTGTGTGACCAATATGGCATGTACCTGGTAGACGAAGCCAATATTGAAAGCCATGGTATGGGCGCTGAGTTTCAGAGCTGGTTCAACAAAGACAGACATCCCGCCTATATGCCAGAATGGGCACCTTCGCACCGCGACAGGATTGAGCGCCTGATCGAGAGAGATAAAAACCATGCTTCCGTAATTATCTGGTCGATGGGAAATGAATGCGGTAACGGGCCAGTATTTCATGATGCTTATAAATGGATCAAAACAAGAGATGCTTCGCGACCGATCATGTTTGAACAGGCTGGTGAAGATTGGGATACTGATATTGTTGGCCCGATGTATCCAAGTATTTCAAATATGAAATCTTATGCGGAGTCTGACAAAAAGCGCCCGTACATCATGTGTGAATATGGACATGCGATGGGTAACAGTTCGGGTAATTTTAAACAGTACTGGGACATTATCCGCAGCAGCAAAAGAATGCAAGGTGGTTTTGTGTGGGACTGGGTAGATCAGGGCATGAAAACTAAAAATGCGAATGGCGAATTCTGGGCTTATGGAGGCGATTTAGGCGCGTATTACTTAAAAGCAAAAACGGATGATGGCGGTAGCTATTATGTAAATAATGATGATAGTGCCGACGGACTAGTTTCTGCTGATCGTTCGATCCATCCCGGATTATATGAGGTAAAAAAGGTTTATCAAAATGTGCAGTTCAGTGGAAAGAACCTGAATAAGGGTTTTATTACGATTAAGAATGAATTTGATTTTACCAATCTAGATCAATATAAGTTTGAATGGCAGCTGTTAAAGAATGGTGAAGTGGTTAAAAAAGGGAATTTAGACGTAGCCCTTGCGCCTCACCAGACCAAAGATTTCAAAATAAACATCGCGGGTGTTTCAGCTAAAAATAACGAAGAATACTTTATAAACGTTTTCGCTTACACGAAATCAGCTTCTCCTCTAGTAGTGGCAAACCACGAAATAGCAAGAGAACAATTCGATCTAGGTAAGAGCAATTATTTCGATGCAACTAACGCCAAAGGAACGCTGACTGTAACCACAGCTGGCAAGTCGCTGAAGTTCAGTTCTGGCGATATCTCCGGAGAGTTTAACACAGAGACTGGCAGATTAAACCGGTATATGATTGATGGCAAATCGCTGTTAAGAGGTTTGCCTGAACCGTATTTCTGGCGCGCACCAACGGATAATGATTTTGGTAACCGTATGCCTTCAAAAATGGGCGTCTGGAGAAATGCGCACGAAAACCGGAAAGTAATCAGTGTAAACATCGGTGAAAAGTCTGCCGAAGGGATTTCTGTAACGACAAAATACGAGCTGACCGATATTAATGTGCCTTACACTACGGTATACACAGTACTGAATGACGGCCGTATAAAAATCACAAGTTCCATAGATATGAATGGAAGAACATTGCCTGAGCTCCCTCGTTTCGGGATGCGGATGGAGCTCCCTAAAACAATGGATAACCTAAGCTATTATGGGAGAGGGCCCTGGGAGAATTACAGCGACAGAAATACTTCCTCTTTTATTGGAAAATATGAAGATAAGGTAGCTAACCAATACACCAAAGCTTATATACGCCCACAAGAAAACGGGTACAAAACCGATGTGCGCTGGATTAAGCTGAGCAATGATAAAGGGCAGGGATTACTCATCGAAGGTGCACAGCCCTTAGGTTTTAGTGCCTTGAATAATACGACCGAAGATCTTGACCCGGGATTAACAAAAAAACAGCAGCACCAGAACGATGTGAAGCCCAGAAGCGAGGTTTACCTGCAGGTAGATCTGAAGCAGAGAGGTCTTGGCGGCGACGATAGCTGGGGATCACTGCCCCACGAAGAATACAGGCTGCTAGACAAAACTTATAGTTATACCTATACGATTGGCTACGTGAAATAACAAAAACAACTAACCAAAACATAAAACCTGTATGAGCATAATGCTCAGCTAACTACTGGCACGCTCATACAGGCTTTGTGATACCTAAACCCAAATATTTACTCATGGAACAATTGTTACCCCTTCCGTTGCAGCGCCCTTTCAAAAAGGCTGTAGCCAGACCAATGACAAAAGCAACACAAACAGCTTCCTGTCAGATCATCCATTTTTTTACCTGTAATACCGGGAAACTATGAAAAAACATTTACCGAACTTTCTACTGAATGTATGTAAACCACTTACAATTCTGTTCCTCCTTTTTTCTTCTCTCAGTGTAGCTGCACAAACGGCTGCCATTGAAGGCGTCGTTAAAGATAAATTAGGTGTGATGCCTGGTGTAAGCGTAAAAGTAAAAGGTACAACAACAGGTGCCACTACAGACTCCAAAGGGTTTTTTACGCTGTCGGCACCCCAGGATGGTATCCTAGTTTTCTCCTCTATTGGCTATCTCTCCACTGAACTTAGCGTAAGTAAATATAAACCCTCCAGCGGGAGTATTTACAGGATCTATCTAACACTGGAACCAAATGATCAAAACCTCGATGAAGTGGTAGTGGTCGGGTTTGGTACACAGAAAAAGGTAAACCTTACCGGAGCGGTAGGCGTAGTTGATGCCAAGGCTTTGGAAAATCGCCCTGTTCAGAATGTTGCACAGGCATTGCAGGGCCTCGTTCCGGGATTAAACATTGGGCAGAGCAACGGCTCACTGGAAAGTCGTCCAAGCATCAGTATTCGCGGAACGGGTACTATTGGTACTTCGTCCTCAAGTCCGCTTATCCTGATTGATGGTATGGAAGGTTCCATAACTGCTTTAAACCCGCAGGACGTTGAAAGTATATCTGTGTTAAAAGATGCTGCAGCTTCTTCTGTATATGGTTCCAGGGCGGCTTTCGGTGTAATCCTGGTAACTACTAAACGCGGTAAATCAGGAAAAGTACAGGTGAACTACAATAATAGCTTGCGTTCTACCAAGCCGACATTATTACCTGAAATGATGGATTCTTATACTTTTGCACAATATTTTAATGATGCCAGTTTAAATGGCGGCAGCAGTCCGCATTTTACGGCTGAACACCTGCAGCGGATACAGGACTTCCAGTCGGGAAAAATCACCAGTAGTATTATTCCCAACCCAAATAATAAACTTTACTGGGCCGATGGTTATGCTTATGGTAATGCCAACAATGATTGGTTTAAGATAATGTACCGTGACCATGCCACTTCCCTTGAACATAACCTGAGCTTAAACGGCGGTACTGATAAAACCACTTATTATGTTTCTGGTAACTACATGGACCAGAATGGACTGATGCGCTATAACCAGGATGGTTATCAGCGTTATGGTATCTCAGCAAAAATCAATAATAAGATTACCGATGAAATCAGTGTAAACTACAGCACCAGGTTTTTGCGGGAAGGATACCAAAGGCCGGCGGCTTTAACGGAGGGATTTTACCAGGATATGGGTCGTCAGGGTTGGCCTACCTTACCTTTAACAGATCCTAACGGTTACTTATACAGTTCACCTTCCCCTGCATTAGCAATGGCTGAAGGGGGCGAAGACAATAACGTAACAGACTGGATGTACCAACAGCTTCAACTTGTATTGGAACCGGTAAAAGGCTGGAAAACTTTTGCAGAATTCAATTATCGTACACAAACACAGTTTCGTCACTGGGATGCACAGCAGACCTATAATCACGATGTAAACGGGGTGCCTTACCTGTATCAGAGGGGTTCAAACGTGTATGAATATGGATATAAGCAAAACTATTTTAATACAAATATCTATTCTGAATATGCCAGAAGCTTCAGCAAGCATAATTTTAAAGTGATGGCTGGGTACCAGTTTGAAAGCACTAAATACCGGGATTTCAGTGCACAGAGAAACGGGATTATTGTACCGGATCTGCCAACGCTGAATACTACTTCAGGTACTGATGGAAGTGGCCTTGTCATTTCCCCGGCAGTAGCTGGTCAATACCAAAGCTGGGCTATTGCTGGTTTCTTTGGCAGGTTTAATTACGACTATGATGGAAGATACCTGTTCGAAGCCAATGTAAGGTACGACGGTTCTTCACGTTTCCGTGCGGATAATCGTTGGAACCTGTTCTCTTCATTTTCCGGAGGTTGGAATATTGCGAGAGAAGAATTCTGGAAAAACAATACAGATATAGTAAGCACACTGAAATTAAGAGCTTCATATGGTAGCTTAGGTAACCAGAATACAAATGATTGGTATCCTACTTATGTGATTATGCCTGTAGGTACAGCAAATGGTTCATGGTTAATTAACGGTCTGCAACCTAATACTGCCAGCGCACCGGGTCTGGTGAGTTCTACACTTACGTGGGAAACAGTTAAAAGCTATAATGTTGGTCTTGATTTTGCTATGCTGAAGAACAGGCTGACGGGATCACTGGATTGGTACAACCGTAAAACACTAAATATGGTGGGGCCGGCGCCACAGCTTCCTGTCACACTTGGAACAGCAGTGCCGCAAACCAATAATACAGATTTAAAATCTACAGGCTTCGAACTGGAAATTGGCTGGAACGATAGAATGAAAAATGGCTTGGGATATAGTGTTAAGGTTCTCCTGTCAGATTACAGAACAGAAGTTACGCGTTATCCAAATACAACAGGGTCACTGAATACCTACCGTACCGGACAAACATTAGGGGAAATCTGGGGATATAATACTATAGGCATCGCCAAAACACAGGCAGAAATGGATGCCCACCTGGCAACTTCAAGCAATGGACAGTCAGCATTCGGCACGCAATGGTCGGCCGGTGATATCATGTACGAAGATTCTAATAAAGATGGCAAGATTGATTGGGGAAGCTGGACTGAAGGTGATTCGGGAGATGCACATATTATTGGTAACAATACACCGCGCTACCGCTTTGGGCTGGATATGAACTTTGATTATAAAGGGTTTGATGTACGGGCATTCTTCCAGGGTGTATTAAAAAGAGATTTCTGGATAAGTAATTATTATTTCTGGGGTGTAACTAGTGATAAATGGTCCTCTACAGGGCTGATTGAACACGAAGATTACTTTAGAGCAGATGCGAACAGCCCACTGGGACAAAACCTGGATGCTTATTATCCGCGCCCTGTTTTCGGAAGCGGAAAAAACCAGGAGGTGCAGACAGGATACCTCCAGAATGCAGCTTATTTAAGGTTAAAAAACCTGCAAATTGGATATACTCTGCCTCCGGGTTTGACTAAACGTTTAGGCGGACAAAAATTCCGTGTTTACGCTTCAGGAGAAAACCTGGTCACATGGACAAAACTGGCTAAAATGTTTGATCCTGAAACGGTAGACGGTGGTTCCAATCGCAGTGTTTATCCGCTTTCTAAAGTGCTTTCACTAGGTTTAAGTGTAACCTTTTAACCGCTGAATAACGATTTAGCAGGGATGAGCCTGCATTGGTATACCTGCCGGTTAGACACGAACGGAATGCTATGACAGCTTAATAACTGCAATTAAAATATATACTCAAAAATAGATGAATATGAATATTCTACGACATACAATGAATAAGAGAGTAATTGTCTTGTTCATTACAATTTTATCACTGCTATCATGTAAAAAGGCGCTGGACCAGGAACCGTTATCCAATATTACTCCCGAAAACTATTTACAGGAAGAGTCTCAGTTAGGGGCTTATGCGATAGCCCGTTATACTGGGATTTTACCCTCTCATGGTAATTATTCCTTTGGTACTTTTGGTATAGATGGCAATACTGATAATATGGCGATCCCGGATCTGGACAATAAATTTGTGCCGGGTTTATGGAGAGTGGCTGCGGATGGGGGTGATTGGGATTTTGGTAATATTTATCAGGTAAATTACTTCCTTACGAATGTGATCCCCCGCTGGAAAGCCGGACAGATTATCGGCAGTGACGAAAATATCAGGCAGTACATCGGGGAGATTTACTTTCTCCGTGCCTATGAGTACTTTAGAAAGATGCAGGCACTGGGCGACTTTCCAATCATCAAAACAGTGTTGAAAGATGATAAAGCAGGACTAACTGAAGCGAGCAAAAGACAGCCTCAATCTGAAGTGACCCGTTTTATACTGTCTGATCTGGATTCGGCTGCTTTACTTCTTAAAACTAATCCTGACGGGTCAAAAAACAGGATCAATAAAAGCTGTGCACAGTTGCTTAAATCGCGGGTTGCACTATATGAGGGTACCTGGCTGAAATATTTTAAGGGAACAGCTTTTGTACCGAATGGTGCGGGATGGCCAGGTAAAGCGAAAGACTATAATGCAAATTATCAATACGCTTCCGGAAGTATTGACGCGGAGATTACTTACCTGCTCGGACAAGCAATGACTGCGGCAAAATTAGTAGCAGACGCTACACCGCTGGTACAAAACACCGGTGTCATCGAATCACCGGCAAATCAAAACCCTTATTTTAGCATGTTCGGTGCGCTTAACATGTCTGGCTATAGCGAAGTCCTGTTATGGAGACAATATGCCAGGGGTGTAGTAGTTCATAACATACCTGTTTACACCCAGGCAGGCAATTATGCTGTCGGCCTGACGCGATCCATGGTAGAGAGCTTCCTGATGGAGAACGGTTTGCCTATCTACGCTGCAGGAAGTAATTATAAAGGGGATGATTATATTGCTGATGTGAGAAACGGACGTGATAATCGTCTCACACTCTTCTTAAAGGAACCGGGACAGAAAAATGTACTCTTAAATTTTGGACAGGGAACACACGCAACTGAGATAGAGCCTGTGCCTGCTATTTTCGAATCCAGTTATGATAAGAAATATACCACAGGTTATACGATCAGGAAAGGGATCTCTTATGATGCAGCACAAGCTAATAACGGTTCAGGTTTTACCGGCAGTATTACCTTCAGGGCTTCGGAAGCCTACCTGAATTATATCGAGGCTTGCTATGAAAATACAGGAAGCCTGGATGGAACTGCGACGGCCTACTGGCAGCAGTTGCGTACGCGTGCTAAAGTGAACGCGGACTTCAACAAAACTATCGCAGCTACAGAAATGGCTAAAGAGAGTAAAGATTGGGGTGCATATTCTGCAGGGGCGCTGATCAATCCGACATTATATAATATCCGCCGGGAACGCCGGGATGAACTGATGGCAGAAGGATTAAGGTTCATGGATCTTAAACGCTGGAGGGCAATGGATCAAATGATCACTACACCTTATCATTTCGAAGGATTTAAGCTATGGGGACCGATGAAGAGCTGGTATACTCCTGCACAAATTGTATATGGAGCGACATCGACAGGTGCTATCGTATCTGATCCGGCGTTAAGCGTTTATTTGCGTCCTCAGGAGATCCGTAGTAATGCGAATTCTTATGTCGGAGCAAAATGGGCAATGGCACATTATTTAAGTCCTATTGCCGTCCAGCATTTTACGATATCATCAGGCAATGGTGATATAGGAGGCTCTCCTATTTACCAGAATCCCGGATGGCCTACTACAGGCGGCGGAACACCAACAATGTAAAAAAGAATATTTATCTATATGGGGTAATTGGCTTAGCCGGTTACCCTTTTTATTGATATTAGCTTAAGAATTAAATATACAGAGGAGTCATCTTCCTCCAATATTTAGGCCGGTGGGCATTGTGGTCCCAAACATAAAATTTGTTGGGGATGCCCCTTTCCCACAATAACTCGCTAAACTCTTTGTTACCGGTCATAAAAGGGTCTGTTTCGCCAATAGCAATAATAATTTCCAGATTACGTACTGCAGCTAACAGATAGTCGTCAGTTAGATTGGGCATATACTGGCTAGGCATATTCAAATAAACAGATTCATCATTAAACCCATCTAAAAGATCTTTAAAATCACCTGGTGTTTTAGTAAGGTCGTATCTGCCGCTGATTCCAACGGCTTTACGAAACATCCATGGATATTTCATCGCAAAGTTTATTGCATGGTAAGCACCCATACTGCAGCCAGCCGTTTCCAGGTAACTGCCCTCGTTTTTTAAATGCATGAGCGGAATAACTTCGTTCAGCAGGTACTGCTCATACTGAAGATGCCGCCGGATCCGGGTAAAAGGATCTATGTTAGCATTATAAAAGCTTTCAGCATCGATACTGTCTACACAAAAGAGCTGAACCTCACCGTTATCGATCTGCGGTCTCATTGCATCAATAATCCCCCAGTTCTCATAGTCATAAAACCTTGCGGTACGCGTTGGGAAGAACAGTACAGCGCGGCCTGCATGCCCGAATATTAAAAGTTCCATATCCCGCTGTAAGACCGGGCTAAACCATTTGTGATATTCTCTGTTCATATGCTGCTTATTGTAAGGGGAATATCACTTTTGCATGTTACCTTGAAATTAAGAAGGGGTTAATAATCTCTTTCCATAATTGATATCCTTTATGGCTAAGGTGCAAACCGTCTTCCATGTAGAGGTCCGCTTGCGGCAGGCCGGATTTGTTTAGCATTCTTTTAAAAATATCAATGAAAGTCCAGTTTTCATGTTTGCTGATCTCCTCTTCAATCAGTTCATTGGTATAGCTAAACTGATTTACAATATTCCAACGGGCAAGACTGGGCTTAAGCGAAATGAAATAACATGGAAGGTCGCCGAACCTGTTTCTGGAATTAGCAATCAGCTGCTGAAAAAAGATAAACACTTCTTCCGGATGTCTGCCATCGCCAAGGTCATTATCCCCTGCATATATCACCAGTGCCCTGGGCTGATAATCTGCCATGATCCTTTCAAAAAACCAGGTACAGCCCGCAAGTGTAGAGCCCCCAAATCCAAGGTTAACTATTTTTCTTTCAGGAAAATCTTCTTGAAGACTGCTCCAAAGCCGGATGGAGGAGCTGCCATAAAAAATCACTTCAGGATCGTATCCTATCTCTAAACGGTCTTTTTCGAGCCGTTTTACTTCATCTTCGTACCAATACATCTAATAAATCTGTAGCTAAAGATAATCATACTAAGTTGCTTTTTCGCAGCTTTAAGAGAATAATGGCTGGTTTTCTTAAGAATGGTGATGTGTTTTGCAAACATGGAATAATGCTGTAACCAAAAGTGATATCCGTATAAGACAGTTTGTGCAGAAGATGGTAAGTGTTAGTACACTGGTGCAGATTGCCGGGGAGCTGATAGGACTTTGAGCTGTCATTGGAGTAGGGTTGCCGTGGGGTTGATGTACCCCCGTAGGTACATCAACCCCACGGCAACACCTCACCAAGAATAAGTTAAAAACGGTCCAAATCCCTACCAATAGGCACTGCTATACGGCCAGTGTAAAAACACATACCAACCACAAAGTAGAGAGATGCCGGCCCTGGTATACTGTTATCCCTTTGGGTTTAACGCATTATCAATACGGTCTGCAAGATCCTGCAAATGGTATTTACTTAATCCTGTAGCTGCATTTGCACTGCTTTTGATCAGTGTATCCAATTCCTTTAACTGTCCTTTTATAACAGACAGCACATCACTCTGTGATGCTGAAATGCCTCCCTGTGTCATTACTCCACCTCTACCGGATACAATAGTAATCCCGGATGATGATGCAGCTGGTTTAACAATTGAAATTAACTTATCAACATATATTTTTTGAAGGTTCCTTCTATACACATCTATAGTTTGATTAGTTTTTAATTCAGTAAAGATAGCGCCGTTTAAATCACTAAAAAGATCCGTGATCTTATATGCCCCGTCGCCATCAGTTGCTTCTGCAGAGATCAGCTTAGTCAGCGTGTTGGTGCTCACTAATCTCGTCAGCGTTGTGTTCTGCAATTTACCAATCACCTCTAACCCATTTTCATCGATATTATCTAAAATAGGCTTGCTAACCAGCCATATTGGTGTTTTAAATAATTGCTGATCGAGGAAAGTCATGGCTTCCTTCTGTGTAGCAGCAGGTGTACGCTCATAAACAGATCCTGTCTGCTCAACAGTTTTAGGGTTCTCATAAATTCCCCCTATATTTTTAGCTACATGGCCCATATAACGACCGAACTGCGTAGTTAACTGTCCATACATATTAGACAGGTTTTCATACCCCTCATTTGTCTCTTTGGTCCATGCCGGCAGGTTAGTCAAAATAATCTTAAGGTTTTTTATTCCATAAGTGCTGGCCTGCATTGCATTGTCAGACAAATCCTCGTTTTGCGAATGCGGATCATCTGCGTTAGATTCTGTACCGAACCATAAACGCCTGTTTTTAGCCGACTCAATAGTCATTTTGTTTAATTCCGGTACATCGGCACCTCCTGTTTTTGTATCAGGGAAATATTTATATCCCCATTCAATTGCCCATTTGTCATAATCGCCGATACGCGGGTATAATCCTTTGGCAGTAATTTTGTCCTCGGGCTGAGCTACGTAATTAAACCTTGCGTAATCCATAATAGAAGGGGTATGTCCGTGCTCTTCCACCCATTTTTTATCCCGCAAATATGCTGTAGGTACTGTAGAGCTTGAACCATAATTATGGCGCAGTCCAAGTGTATGGCCTACTTCATGTGAAGAAACGAAACGGATAAGATCTCCCATCAGCTCATCACTGAAGGTCATTTTACGTGCTCTTGGATCTACCGCTGCAGTTTGGATCATATACCAGTCGTGCACCAGCTTCATCACATTATGGAACCAGTTGATATGGCTTTCCATAATTTCCCCGCTGCGCGGATCAGCAATACTTGGTCCGCTTGCATTGGCTATCTCTGACGGTTTATACACAATTGCAGAATGGCGTGCATCGTCGAGGCTCCAGGTAGAATCCTGTGCAGCTGTTGGTGCCAGTTTAGCCACAATCGCATTTTTAAAGCCTGCTTTTTCGAAAGCCTTTGCCCAGTCGTTCACCCCGGCAATTAAGTAAGGCACCCATTTCTTTGGTGTTGCGGGATCAATATAAAAAACAATCTGTTTCTGCGGTTCTATCAGTTCTCCGCGTTTATACTTCGCTAAATCTTGTGGTTTTGGTTCCAGGCGCCATCTTTTTACCAGTTCAATCTCTTTTACGCCCTGCGGGTTAAGATCAAAATCTGTGTAACCAACAGCAAAATAACCTACTCTCGGGTCAAAATACCGAGGTTTCATAGGCACTTTCGGGAGGATGACCAACGAGGTGTTTAGTTCCACCGTAGAAGATCCTGCAGGCGCGCCGCCACCTCCACCCATAGATGGGGCACTGGCACCAAAAGGATTTGCTGCTGCGGCAAGGCTATAAGTTTTTACTGTGCTGATTTCTACATTGGTAGGGTAACTGCGCAGATTAAGGATATAACTTCTGTCCGACTGCTGGCTCCCTAATCTAAAGCGGGTTTTTGCCATGGACGAGCCAAAATAGAAAATATCATTATCACTGTTCAGGTAATCGGTAATGTCGATCACACTTCCCTTTTTATCCGTTGTATAAGCCGCAATATTAAAAGAAGCGGCTATAGCCTGGATATTTGAATTTTTTAAGGATTGGTACATCGCAGTCGTACTATCAGGGCCATAGGTTCTATAACTGACTTTACGCATGAAAATACGATTGTTAGGCCCTTTTTCGAACCTGATTACGGCACTGCCGATCTGGTCTCCTGCGTATCCCTGTGCCGCGCGCACTTCGGCACCGGATTTAGCAATCCGGCTAACCACTAAAATGTCCCGCCCCAATGTGCTGTCTGCTATTTCGAAGAAAAATTTATCTTCTAATTTATGCGTAGTGATCATTCCCCTGCGGGTAATCGCCTTGTCGGTAATTACGGATGCATAAGGTTTAGGCTGTGCTTTTACTCCGGAGCCAAGAGCTGCGCCCGGTCCTCTCCTGGTAGAATCTGATGCCGCAGCTGGTGGCCTGACTTGCGCCTGGGCCATAGAAATGGTCATCACGCCAATAAAAATGGTGAGTAAGTTTTTTTTCATGAATGGGTTCGGTTGGTTATACGTAAATATAACCCCCTGAAACCAAATCGTTCTATTGTAGTGATATCTTTACAAATTCAGTGCATCGCTGGGAATTTGTTCTCCCATAACGATATCCTCTGCACCATGGGCAAGTCGTTTTAATGGTTTTAGCAAGGCCAGGATCAGTAGCCCGAAACAGGTACAAAAAATTGTGATCCCCAGAAATATCTGCAGCTCACCTGCTGTTTGTGACCAAACGCCGATCCATGCCGCAACATAATTCCCCAATCCGGTCGCCGCAAAGTAAACGCCCATCATAATGGAACCATATTTTAAAGGAGCCAGTTTTGTAATAAAAGACAGTGCTACAGGAGAAGCACACAATTCTCCGATCGTATGGAACAGATAGGCAAGCACTAACCAGTACATGGCCGAAGATCCTTCAATTTTATACTGGTATGAAGCTGCAGCCATAAACAAGAAGCCGGAACCCATAATGATTACACCTAAAGCCATTTTGAAGATAGACGATGATTCCCTTCCCTTCTTTTTCCAGTAGTACCAGAATGCCGCCAGCGGCGCACCTAGTGTAACAATAAAAAAAGAAGTGCTGGACTGGAACCACGATGCGGGAACTGTCCAGTTCAAAAACTCAATCGTACGATAGGTCTTTTGCTTGGTATATAAGTTCATTAATCCGCCGGCCTGTTCGTATGCAGCCCAGAAAACAACAACCATTAAGAAAGAGATCAATAGTACGATAATTCGGTCTTTTTCTATTCGGGTTAATGGTTTCCGGTTTTCCTCCTGTTTTTCTAAAGAGAGCGCCTTTGCGGGTTCGCCAATACCTTTAAGGTGTTTTTGTCCGAAAATGAAGGTAATCAGCCCGATTGCCATCCCAATTCCTGCTATTGCAAAACCATAATGCCAGCCGTAGATTTCACCTACATAACCTACAATCAGGGGAGCTATAAAACCGCCGATATTTATACCAATATAAAAAATAGAAAATCCTTTATCCCTGCGGTCATCACCAGGCAAATATAATCCGCCAACCATAGTTGATATATTTGATTTAAGACATCCGACACCGAAAATAATAAAAACCAGGCCAGTGTAAAATGCCGAAAGCGTTTGAATAGCGAGCACGCTGTGGCCTATAACCAGCAGTACGCCCCCAAGCATTACAGTTTTTTTCTGTCCCAGCCATTTATCGCCGATAATACCTCCGGGAACAGAAGAAAGGTAAACAAGAAAAGTATAAATCCCGTATAATTTTAAAGCATCTGTTTCTGTCCATCCATATCCGGCATTCGCTGTTTTTGAAGAGGCAACCAGAAAAAGTACTAAGATGGCCCGCATCCCATAATAACTAAATCTTTCCCACATTTCTGTAAAAAAAAGGACAAAAAGTCCTATGGGATGTCCAAAAACCTGCTTTTGTTGATGCATATTTAAATTATGTTTGAGTTTTTACTTTATTTGGAGCCAATTATAGATATTTTAATCCGTAAAAGCACTTAGTTTATCGTAACTTATTGTTGATGGTAGAAAATTTAAATTTTTTACTTTCAAAATGATTAAAAATAAGGATTTTGGTGGTCTTTGTTGTTGCTTAGCTGTCCTGCTGTGCTTTTGCAGTCGGATTCTGCTGATTATTGGTGAATAAAATGGGCGCTTAGCGTGCTGTGCAATATTCAAATTTTACCCTTTTGTAGCCAAATAGTAACCTGTTAGGTGGTTCTGCTTCATTTATCAGGTTAATATCTATAAATTTCATCCGGAACAATTAGTCATTAATTATGCGCTATCCGTTCTTTAGCTTGAATTTAATTATAGATATGAATAGATCTGCTGCTAAATACTGCTTGATTCTGCTGAGCATGTGTTTTGTTAACTTCCATGCCGCTGCGCAAACACCCAACTGGTTAGATGAAACTAAAAATGAAGAAAACCGTATGCCCATGCATGCGTCTTACTTTGTTTATGAGAACGATAAAGTTGCGGCGAAAAATGACTGGAAGTTAGCCGCGAACTATTATAACTTAAACGGGGCATGGAAATTTAAATGGGTAGAAAAACCTGCTGATTTGCCTGCTGATTTTGAGTCGCCAGATCTTGATGACAGCCAGTGGAAAAATTTTACTGTTCCGGGTAACTGGGAAATGAACGGTTATGGTTTTCCTATTTATACAACAGATGGTTTTGAGTTTGCTTACCTGATGAAGGGGGGCGTAAACCCGCCGCTTGTGCCATTGAATTTTGACCCTACTGCGGTATACCGGCGTGAAGTTATATTGCCCGATACCTGGAAAGGTAAAGAAGTAATATTACATATAGGAGCGGCAAAGTCAAACCTGTCAGTTTGGGTAAATGGCAAATACGTTGGTTATGGAGAAGATAGTAAGCTGCCTTCGGAGTTTAATCTTAGCCCTTACCTTAAATCAGGCAAAAACCTGATCGTAATGAAAGTAATGCGCTGGTGTGACGGTAATTATATAGAAGATCAGGATATGTGGCGGTTAAGCGGTATTACCCGCGATTGCTACCTGGTGGCACGAAACCCACAATATATCTATGATGCGGAGATTACACCAGATCTGGACAGTGCTTACAGAAATGCATGGTTAAAGATCAGGCTGCAGTTAAATAAAAAGCCGGCCGGGGCGGTTAGTGCGGAGATAGAACTGAAAGATGGGAACCTGCTTATTAAAAAGCATATCATGAAGTTTGATACTTCGGCTAACGTAAGTTTCAATATGCCGGTAACGGCACCGCGGTTGTGGAGCGGGGAAACACCAAACCTGTATCAGCTGACTATCAGGTTGCTGAATAATAAGGGGGAAGTAACAGAGGTAATCCCGCAAAAGGTAGGTTTTAGAAAAATAGAAATTAAAGACGGACTGTTCCTGGTGAATGGTAAACCGGTGCTGATTAAAGGGGTAAACCGCCATGAAACAGATCCGTTAACCGGCCAGACAGTCTCTAAAGAAGCAATGCTGCGTGATATTAAATTGATGAAGCTATATAACATCAATTCTGTTCGTACCAGCCACTATCCGAATAGTGAATACTGGCTGGACTTGTGCGACCAGTATGGGATCTATGTTGTTGGCGAAGCAAATATTGAGTCGCATGGAATGGGGTACGATATCACAAAAACTATGGCCAACCGCCCTACCTGGGTGGGTGCGCATTTAATGCGCGTGCAGCGAATGATAGAGCGGGATAAAAACCATCCTGCAATTGTAATCTGGAGTATGGGTAATGAGGCCGGGAACGGGTTCAACTTTTACGCTTGTTACCAATGGATGAAAAAACGTGATGATAGCCGTCCTGTGCAATATGAACGCGCTGTGGCAGATTATAAAACGCTGACCTGGGAATGGAATTCTGATGTAATCTGCCCAATGTACCCTACGCCGGATGGAATGATCGCTTATGCTAAAAATAACCCGCAGCCCAAGCGTCCGTTCATTATGTGTGAGTATGCGCATGGAATGGGAAACTCACTCGGTAATTTTACGGATTACTGGGAAGTGATCAGGGAAAATAAAAAAGTTTTTCAGGGAGGGTTTATCTGGGATTTTGTAGATCAGTGTTTTCAAAGGGTAAATTCTAAAGGAGATACTGTTTATACCTATGGAGGTGATTACGAGCCGAAAGAAGCAATTACCGAATGGAATTATGCGGCTAAAGGGATGTTTTATGCTAACCGTACCCCTTATCCCCATGCATGGGAGATGAAAAAGGTATATCAGGATATCCACACTAAACTGATTAACGGAAAATCTATTGAAATTTACAATGAAAAGTTCTTTACCGACCTTGCAAATGTGGGCCTGGATTGGGAAGTAATTGTAAATGGTAAAAAAATACAAAGCGGGCATTTGGATAATGTAAACACAGTTCCGCAGCAGCGGGCACAATTTACACTTCCAATAAAGAATAGTGCAGATGGAGAAGCTTATCTGAATCTGACTTATCGTTTAAAAAATGCAGAGCCGCTGATCCCTGCTGCACATATTATCGCAATAGAACAATTAAAACTGGGTGGCGGGTATAAAAATATCCTCGTGATAAAGGCAAAGGGAAAGATCAGGAAAGAAGAGCGTGGAAATACTGCTGTGCTTCAATCACCGGTTATGCAAATCGTTTTTGATCAGCAAAAGGGGTGGATGCAGAGTTATACAGTAAAGGGAAAAGAAATGATGGATGCATCTTTTAACTTGAAGCCCAACTTCTGGCGCGCACCGAATGATAACGATTTCGGGGCAGGATTTCAGACAAAACTGAATAAGTGGAAAACTGCTGTGGCAAACGCGAAATTAACCGGGTTTACGGTGGAGCTGAAAAGTGATATTGCCCTGGTGAAGGCGGTTTATGAATTGCCGGATGTATCGGCAGGACTAACTGTTTCTTACCAGGTTAACGGGGCGGGAGAGATTCTGGTAAACCAAATACTAAAGGCTGATACCACAAAGAAAACGGAGATCATGCCGCGGTTCGGAATGCAGTGGATTATGCCCAAAGGTTTTGAAAACATAGAATACTATGGCCGCGGGCCGCAGGAAAATTACCAGGACAGGAATTTCAGTGCGCATTTAGGTGTATACAAACAATCTGTAACAGAACAGTATTTTCATTATGTAACACCACAGGAAACGGGGAATAAAACTGATATCCGCTGGTTCAAAATTACAGATAGCAGTCATAAAGGGTTAGAGATAATCTCTGATACGCCGCTGAGCATGAGTGCCCTCCATTATTTTGATAGTGACCTGGACGATGGGGAGAAACGTCATCAGCGCCATGCTGCAGATCTTGTTCCAAGAGCGGAAACGCAGTTAAATATAGATTACAAGCAAATGGGCGTGGGTGGAATAGACAGCTGGCGCTCCCGTCCGCTGACTAAGTACCAATTGCCTTTTGCAAATTATCAGTTCAGTTTTATGGTTAAACCCTTACTTTAGCAATACCAATAATAAATTAAAGTATGAAGAAGTCATTCCTGGTTACCCTGTTTTTAGTATTCTCCACTGCTGCCGGATTAAGCGCACAAGCTACACATGATCCTTACCTGTTTGCCTATTTTAAAGGAAACGGCGAAGATGGTTTGCATTATGCCTATAGTACCGACGGCTATAAATGGTCGGCCCTAAAAAATGATCAGTCATTTCTTGCCCCAACAGTGAGTAAAGACAAACTGATGCGCGACCCATGTATTATCAAAGGTAAAAACGGGGTTTTCCATATGGTGTGGACGGTAAGCTGGAATGATAAAGGGATTGGTTATGCCTCCTCAAAAGACCTGATCCATTGGTCAGAACAGCAATTTATTCCGGTAATGGCAAAAGAAGAAGGCGCAAGAAACTCCTGGGCCCCTGAAATTACCTATGATGAAAAATCTAAAGTGTTCATGATTTATTGGTCGACCACCATCAAGGGGAAATTCTTAGAAACTTTAGCTGCGGGCGATGATGGTTATAACAACCGCATGTATTACGTAACTACCAAAGATTTCAAAACGTTTTCTGATACAAAATTACTTTACGATCCCGGGTTTAATGTAATCGATGCAACGATCGTAAAAGACGGCAAACGGTTTATCATGTTCCTTAAAGATGAAACACGCCAGCCTGCCCAAAAGAACCTTAAAATCGCGTATAGTGAAAAATTAACAGGGCCTTATACGGCGGCGTCTGCACCAATTACCGGTAAATACTGGGCGGAAGGACCTACAAGTCTAAAGATTGGTAATAACTGGATTTTATACTTTGATAAGTATACAGAACATAAATATGGGGCTATTTCTTCCGCAGACCTGAAAAACTGGGAAGACATCTCAGACCGGATCAGCTTGCCGAAAGGAATCAGGCACGGATCGATTTTGAGCATTTCGGCAAAGCAGCTCGACCAATTAAAAAAACAATAATAAATAATAACCGGGTGGAGCAGAGGTTGTGCCGGCCACCTATAAAGACAAATGATCCTGATGAAACACAAACAATTTAATGCCCTGGTACTGGTTATCGTATTGAGTTCAATGAGTCTGCTTGCAAAAGCTAATCAAGGCGCTGATACGACGATTAAGGTTACGATAGACTTTAATAAAACAGCACAGACTATACATAATATCGGGGCATCTGGTTGTTGGTTTTCTGAAGGGATAGGTAAAGACTGGCCTGTTGCAAAAAGAGAGAAGATTGCGCAGCTGCTGTTTAGCAAAAAGCTGGATAAAGCGGGTAATCCTGAAGGGATCGGTTTATCGGCCTGGCGGTTTAATATTGGCGCAGGTACGGCGGAACAAGGAGACAGTAGCGGCATTAAGGATTTTAGAAAAAGGACGGAAAGCTTTTTAAAGCCGGATGGAACATATGACTGGACTAAACAATCGGGCTATCAATTCTTTTTACGCAAAGCGAAAGACTACGGAGTAGAGAACCTGATTGCATTTTCTAATACGCCGCCGGTACAATTTGCAAGAAACGGATTGGGTTATAAAACAGAAAAAGATTATACCTCCAACCTAAAGGCAGATTCTTATGATTTGTACGCGGATTTTTTAGCACAGGTAGTGAAGCATTTTGATGCAGAAGGCTTACATTTTAAATATGTAAGTCCGGTAAATGAGCCGCAGTGGGATTGGTCGCACAAGTACAAGGAAGCCGATCAGGAAGGTTCTCCATGGAAAAACGAAGAAATATTTAAGGTAACTAAAGCACTGAATACCGCGCTGGATAAAGAAAAACTGGATAGCAAGATCTTGATTACTGAAGCAGGTATGCTAAATTATTTGTACAGCGGTAATACCGGGGCATCAAAGCAGATCCAGCACTTCTTTAACAGTAAAAGTCCGCTGTATCTTGGTGGCCTGAGCCATGTGCCCAAAGTAATTGCCGGGCACAGTTACTATACAGAGTCGAACGACACCGTACTGGTTTCCGCCCGTAAAAAAGTTGCCGATACGGCGTTAAAATATGGTGTCGACTATTGGCAGTCGGAATATTCCATGCTCGCAGATGGTTTCAGGGAAGGAATTAAAGGGAAACGCAGTGCGATGGACTGCGCCTTGTTCCTTTCGAAAGTCATTTATACAGACCTTGCTGTTGGCAATGCTACCGCATGGCAGTTCTGGAATTCATATGAACCCGGTAAAGCAGAATTTGATACCCGTTATTACCTGATTGCCCTCGACCCTAAACCGGATTATAAAGATGGAGAGTTTACCATTACTAAAAACCTGTGGGCATTGGGACATTACAGCTTGTTTGTCCGTCCCGGCATGAAAAGGGTGATCACCAGTACTGACAATGTTGAAAACCCGGTCTTAAACCAGCACTTACTGATTTCTTCCTACATGGATAAAAACAACAAACTGGTCGTAGTAGCGGTTAACAACGGTACAGCGGCTATCGATTTGAATCTGGAATTGAAGAATACTAAAAAGAAATATAAAAAAGCAGTTCAATATTTAACAGACGGTACTGAGGAGATAAATATGAAACCTTCAACACTGTCATCTTACCAATCCGGAATATTATTACCGGCACGGTCAATTTCTACAATAGTGGTTGATTAATTCATAGGTTTTACTATGTTTAGGTGATGAACTTCCTTGCCAAATATGCTTTTTTATGCCTTTTTACGGCATTTAATCTATTTTTTTTCTTCCAAGCAAAAGCATTAAATCCTCCGGTTAAATATTTGGGAATTGAGCAAGGATTGTCAAATAATGCGGTGACCAGCGTTATACAGGACCACTATGGTTTTATGTGGATTGGAACTTATAATGGTTTAAACCGGTTTGACAGTTCAAACTTTTTAGTTTATAATAATATTTTAGGTGATCCTTATTCTTTGATTAATAATCATATCAACAGGCTTGCGCAAGATAGCGCTGGCAGGATATGGGTGGGTACACAAAAAGGTGTAGTTTACTTCAGTTATTCTGATGCTAAATTCAGAACTGTAAACTATCAATCAGCTAAATCAGGAAAAAAAACAAAGATTACTTCTAATATCAATGGCTTTGCTGCCGTAGCTACTGGCGAAGTTTACATTGCTACAGATGATATGGGACTTTTGGTTTATGATCCAAAAGCGGGGTTTGCTAAACAAGTTGACTTTAAGTATAAGCATGGCGAATACCATGTACAGGCTTTATTATTAGATGAACAGCAAAAGTTATGGCTATTCATTAAAGATGTAGGGCTCTGTCTCTACAATAAAGCCAGTAATCAAATTACTGTAGTAGAACCGCTCCTTAAAACAGCAGCCTGTTTAGAAAGCGATCAGCATGGTAACATATGGGTAGGTACAGAGTCGGGATTATATCAATTTGACCGGATTCCCGGAAAATTAATTGCTATCGGATCAAGAGATAACCGACTCACTACCAATAATATCCTGAACTTACACCTGAGTAAAGACAATCTCTGGATTGCCACGGATGGCGGCGGGGTAAATATTTTGAACATCAATACCGGGTATATGAGTTATATCCTTCCGGGGGAATCTGATGGTTTTTTAAAAAGCGGGGCAATCAGTGATATTTATGAAGATAAAGAATCGAGAAAATGGATTGCAACGCTTAGGGGCGGACTGAATATATTAGATAATAAGCTGCAGAATTTTCAGCTGGTGAGGCATGATCCGCTGAACAAAAATAGTCTGATCAATAATTTCGTATTATCTTTTTGTGAAGACGAGAAAAATAACCTGTGGATCGGTACAGACGGCGGAGGGTTAAGCTTTTGGGACAGCAAAGCCAGGCAGTACCATAATTTTTCTTCTATACCTAATGAACCGGGTTCTTTAAGCAGCAATTTTGTAGTCAGTATTTTACGGGATTACACAAATCAGATCTGGGTAGCCACTTATAGCGGTGGGATAGATCGCTACGATAAAAATACCGGCAGATTTAAACATTACAGTTGTTATAATTCAACAAAAGGAGTTGATGAGAACAACCTCTGGAAACTTTTTGAAGATTCTGAACACCGATTATGGGCCGGGACAACACGAGGCGGAGCTTTATATTTGTACAACAAGGCAAAAGATAAGTTTGAAGTTTTTGATAAAAACCTGACGAATATCCACACTTTGTATGAAGATAAACGAGGGGTATTATGGGCGGGCGATTATACGCGGTTAATCCAGATAGACATACAGCATAAAAGGCATCAGTTTATACAAGTAAATAATGCAATCAGGGCTATCCTGGAAGATGAAAAGCATAATTTCTGGATCGGCACAGAGGGAGGTGGCCTATTGCTGTATAACCGCGACTTGAAAAAGTTTAAAACCTATACAGAGGCAGATGGACTGCCAGGCAATTCAGTCCTCAACCTATTAGAGGATAATAAGGGAAAAGTATGGATGAGTACATTTAACGGGATTTCAGTTTTTGATCCTTTAAAAAAGACATTCAGAAATTACGCAGCTACCGATGGTTTGCAAAGTAACCAGTTTAGTTATAATGCCGCTTTAAAGCTGCAATCAGGAGAACTGCTATTTGGAGGGATAAAGGGTTTTAACCGCTTTAATCCCGATCAGATTAATTCTCCCCGGCAGCTCATCAAGATGCGGGTAACGGGGTTGAAAATTAATAATGTCCCTATTGAAGATCATATGGATTACCTTAAACAAGGATCATTGGTCGCAATCAAAGAGATTACCGTTCCGTACGACCAGGCCACCCTGGCGATTGATTACGTGGCTTTGGAATACTCTTTTCCGGAAAAAGTGACTTATGCTTACGTTCTAGAAGGATGGGACCGGACCTGGAATTATGTAGGTAAAGCAAAAACGGCTTATTATACAAGGTTAAATCCCGGCACTTATAAACTCAAAATCAAGGCCAGCAATACGGAAGGTACGTGGATGCCCCCTATTGTTATTACTATAAAAATTTTAAGCCCTTGGTACTTTACCTGGTGGGCCATCTTGTTATATGTATCAGCAGCTGTTACTATCCTCTATTTAATCAGGCTAAACAGGATCCGGCAGATCCGTCTGAAGTATGAAATACAGCTAGCCAATACCGGGATTGAAAAAGAGAAGGAACTGAATGAGAAAAAGCTTTCGTTCTTCACTAACATCTCACATGAATTCCGTACGCCGCTAACCCTAATTATTAACCCGATCAAGGACTTGCTTAATGCAGAAGATCAGAATGGGAAATCTGAACTGGGGACTATTTACCGGAATGCGAGACGTTTGCTTGGGCTGATCGATCAGTTGCTGCTTTTCAGAAGGACTGAAACGGAGAATGATCACCTGCGAATTGTTAAAAATGAATTTCTGCCATTGTGTAATGATGTTTTTGCCTGTTTTATCCAGCAGGCAAAGGCTAAACATATCTGTTATACTTTTCATAATGAAAGTGATATAATCATAGGCACACCCTCTGCCAATGGCAATGAAAATATCATCATTTATGGCGATCGGGAAAAAATTGAGATCGCCTTATTTAACCTCATTTCAAATGCATTTAACTTTACACCTGATGGTGGTAAGATCGAAGTGAAAGTCAGAGAAGATGCCGGATCTGTTTTCTTTCAGATTGCAGATAATGGAAATGGTGTTGGCGAAGACCTGGATGAAAAAATATTTGATAAGCTCTATCAAAGTAAAAACAAGGGGTCTTTGAAAAACGGTTTTGGAATCGGTTTATATCTTGTTAAAACATTTACGGAGCAGCATGGCGGAAAAATCAGCCATGCGCCAACTGAAGGCGGAGGATTAACTTTCGTGCTCGAACTGCTGAAGGGGACGTCCCATTTTACGCCGGAGCAGCTATCGGATTTAAGCAATAACGGGGCTGCGTTTGTTTCTGGCAGGTTGGCCGAAGAAGTCCCTGAAACAATCACGCAAGAGGAAAATGTCCCTCACCTGGAGCTGATGATCTCTAATCAGCAGACAATCCTGATCATTGAGCCAAATACAGAGATCAGGTCGTACATCAGGAATTTCTTTAAAACCAGCTACGCAGTTATGGAAGCCGGGAATGGTGAGGAAGGAATGGCGCTGGTCAGGAAAAGCCTGCCAGATATTATTATCAGTGATGTAATTATGGATGGGTTAACTGGTATAGAACTGTGCAGGCAAATCAAACAAGATACTTCACTGAGCCATATCCCCGTGATCTTGCTGACAGGTGATTACACGCCGGAACTTAAGCTTCAGGGCATTGAAGTTGGTGCGGTAGATTTTATCAGGAAACCTTTTGAGAAAGACCTGCTGATAGCAAGGGTAAATGGGATATTGAAGATCAAGGAAGAACTGCAGCATTATTTTTATAGTGAAATTACGCTGAAAACAGATACACGGACAATTTCAGAAATCCATAAAGATTTCCTTTACCAGTGTATTGCGGTGATTGAAGGTAACTTGTCAGATCCTGATTTTGATGTGAGCCGTATTTCAAGTGAGATGGGTATGAGTTACTCCAGCTTGCTCAAGAAAATAAAAGGGATAACCGGGCAGTCTGTCAATGGGTTTATCAGGTTTGTTCGTTTGCGAAAGGCAGCGGAGCTGATGATCCATACCAATTGTAATGTTAACGAAGCCGCGATGCAGGTAGGGATAAATGATATTAAATATTTCAGGGCCCAATTCTATAAATTGTTTGAGAGTAATCCTTCAGACTTTATTAAAAAACACCGCAAAGCATTTCAGAAATCTTATCATCTGAATAATCGTCAAATTTTGTAAAACGGATGATATAGCTATAAAATCATCCGTTTATTAAAAGAATACCCCCTCAAATTCCTGTTTTACCCCCCTTCTAAATTCTTTTAATCATCGTAATTCGTAATGTTCTTATGGCCAAAAACTACCGGGCCGACGAACACACCAAGTATTTAACCAAATAAACAACCTAGTATGAATAAAAGATTTACTCAAGTAATCTGTATAATTCTTTTTATGCAGTTTCTGTGCGGCGGCTTCAACAATACCGCTAATGCACAGGAAAATCAGACCTTTACTGTGAAAGGTAAAGTCTTAGACGAAAAAGGGGTGCCGGTTCCCGGTGCCAGTGTTAAAGTATCAGGTACCAAACAAGGTACTGTAACAGACAACAGCGGTGCATTCTCACTTACCTTAACTGGTCCTGCAACACTAACTATTACTTATATCGGCTATGCGGCTAAAACAATTGCTGTAACCAGCACTACAGGGAATGTGAATGTAAAACTGGCAGAAGATCCGGCCGATAAAAACCTGAATGAAGTTGTGGTTGTAGGTTACGGAACGCAGAAAAAGTCGGACATTACCGGTTCGGTAACATCAATTCCTAAAGCAAGACTCTCCCAGTTACCTGTTACCAACGTATTGCAGGCTATCCAGGGTGCTGCTGCAGGGGTAAACATTTCACAAACTTCATCAGTACCTGGTGCACAGCCTGCGGCTATGGTAAGGGGCCAAAATTCAATTAATGCCTCTACTGGACCGTATGTAGTTGTGGATGGTATTCCGCTTACTAAAACAGGTGGGTCATTAAATGATATTAACCCGAATGATATTGCTTCTGTAGAGATTCTTAAAGATGCATCTGCGGTAGCAATCTATGGTACCAACGGTGCCAACGGGGTAATTCTGGTTACTACAAAACGCGGGACTACCGGCAAGCCTGTTATCCGTTATAATGCTTATGCAGGGATAGAAAATATCGCGCATATGTTAACCCCTAGAAACGGACAGGAGTACACGCAGAAGTATGCTGATTACTTATCGGCGACTGGCCAGCAACAACAGTTTCCTGTTCCTAATAATGGTGAGCTTGCAAATTATAATGCGGGTACAACTACCGACTGGATCAAAGAAGCAACACAGACTGGTGTTTTACAAGATCACAACGTAAGTATTTCTGGTGGTACACCGGATGTAAAATATTATATATCCGGAGATTACCTGGATCAAAAAGGTGCGGTAAAAGGATATAATTATAAAAGGACAACTTTCCGTTCTAACCTGGATGTAACGCTGACCGACTATTTGACGGTTGGAACGTCCTTGTTCTTCACTAACAATAACTACGACGGCGGTAGGGTAAACTTGTTATATGCCACAGCAATGAGTCCTTATGCGCAAGAGTATAATGCTGATGGAACATATAAAATCTTCCCAATGGCACCAGAGCAGTTATATACAAATCCAATGTTGGGTTTAGTAACTGACAGGATAAACAGAAGTACAAACATGAATGGCAATGGTTACGCAGAAGTTAAATTTTCCGGTGCATTGACAGGGTTAAAATACCGCTTAAATGCAGGATATACTTATCTACCGGCACGTACTGGCTCTTATGTTGGCCGTTTAGCAAATGATTTGTTAGGTACAGCAAATATTTTTAATTCTGAAACGAACAGTTATACACTAGAAAACGTAGTAACGTATACCAAAGATATCAATAAACACCATTTTGATTTCACAGGCCTTTACAGTAATCAGCAGCGTAAGTATATAGAAAATAGCGGCACTGCGGTTGGCTTTGTTAACGATGAGTTATCATTTAATAATTTAGGAGCAGGTGCTACACAAACTACTGCTTCTTATGCTGACCGGTACGGACAGGTTTCTCAAATGGGCAGGTTAAATTATACTTATGACAGCAAATACCTGTTCACGGTAACAGCAAGGAGAGATGGCTCGTCGGTATTCGGTGCAAACACGAGTAAATATGGTGTGTTCCCTTCTGCAGCACTGGGCTGGAATATCAGTAAAGAAGATTTCCTGAAAGATTCTAAAGTGATTGATAACTTAAAACTGAGGGTTTCTTATGGTAAATCTGGTAACGAAGCGATATCTGTATACAGAACAATTACTACAGAAGGTTCAGTTCGTCAGCCTTTTGCTGGTTTGACTACCATCGGTGTTGTGCCAAGTAACCTTGGAAATGCAAACTTGAAATGGGAAACTACTTTGGGAACAAACGTTGGTATAGACTATAGTTTATTTAAAGGCAGGGTATCAGGTACTATTGATGCGTACAAAACCACAACAAAAGACCTTTTATTACTGAGAAGCTTACCGATCATCACGGGTTATGCGAGTGTATTTGATAATATTGGTGAAGTTGCCAATAAAGGGATTGAAATTTCTTTGAGTACAAAAAATGTCTCAGAAGGCGATTTTAAATGGGAAACAATGGTTGTTTTTGCAGCTAATAAAAACAAGATCGTTGACCTTTATGGAGATAAAAAAAGTGATCTTGGAAACAGATGGTTTATCGGAAGCCCGGTTAGTGTAATCTATGATTACAGAATGACGGGGATTTGGCAAACCGGCGAAGATGCTTCTAAACAAGATCCTGGAGCTAAGCCTGGTGATTTGAAGTTTGCCGATACCAATGGCGACGGACAAATTACGACAGATGACAGGGTAATTTTGGGTCAGACTGCACCAAAATGGACTGGTGGTCTGACAAATACATTCCATTACAAAAATCTTAACTTGAATGTCTTCATTCAGACCGCTCAGGGGATGACTAAAAATAACAATGACCTGAATTATGGCGATGAAACTGGTAAAAGAAATACGCCTGCTGAGATTGGCTACTGGACTTCCTCAAATATGAGTACTACCCGTCCGGCGCTATCATATAATAACACCAGAGGTTATGGATATGCATCTGATGCAAGTTATACCCGTATAAAAGATGTGACTTTAAGTTATGTTTTTACTCAGAAAATGTTAGATAAGCTTCATTTGGGTAGTCTGACGGTTTATGCGAGCGGTAGGAACCTGGCCACATTTACCAATTGGGTAGGCTGGGATCCGGAAAACAATTATTCTCCAAGGGGATCTGGTGACTGGACAAATAATTATCCGACTACAAGAACTTTTGTTTTTGGAGCTAACATCACCCTTCGTTAATTTTTAAACTCAAAATCAGAAAAATGAAAAAGTATTCAATCATATATTTCGTTCTAGCAATTGTACTGTTAACCGCGTCCTGTAAAAAAAGTTACCTGGATGAAAATCCACCATCATCCTATACACCAATCAGCTTAAATGATTCATTAGGATATGAAGCTGCTTTGGTAGGATTGTATAACCACACCAGCACCATCTTTTCTTATTCAGACCGCCAGGGCTGGCTGAGTGTATGGCAGGTTGGAACCGATATTGCCAATGCGACCGCTAATCAGGAAGGTATAGAAATTCCGTTTTACAATTATGGTCAGCTGACCTCAGATAACAATGCCGCCGCATATATGTGGAACCGGGATTATGTACTCATTAACATGACAAATGTAATCCTTGATGGGGTAGCAAATCCTTCTTTAAGCACGATCAGTGCAAACGGAAAAAACCAGATCAGTGCAGAAGCTAAATTCTTCCGTGCTTATGCTTATAACAACTTAGCTACGCTTTATGGTGGTGTGCCAATTGTAGAGCATGCATTAACTGGTCCTAAAACGGATTTTACACGTGCTACTGTTGATGAGGTGAATAATCTTATCGTAGCAGATTTAACTGCTGCTATTGCTAGTTTACCAGAAATTGATGCGGTAAAAAGTAATACAAAAGGTAAGCTTTTTGGCCGTGCTAACAAAGCTATGGCAAGACAGTTATTAGCGGAGGCTTACTTGCGTATGGGTAAACCAGATCTTGCAGAAGTGCAGGCGCAGGCAATTATCAGCAGTGGTAAATTTAGCTTAGTGAAAAGCCGTTACGGCGCTAAAACCAGTTTGCCAGGAGATTATTATTCTGATATGTTCCAGATGGGAAACATCAGAAGATCACAAGGAAATACAGAAGCGATCTGGGTATTGGAACAAGAGAACCCAACTGCGGTTGTTGGTGGTATTACCGGAAGTCCGCAGCAAAGAAGGGTTTGGGGTGCACAATACTATGCGATGAACGGTATGGCCCTTGCAGATTCATTAGGCGGACGTGCTGTGGCACGTTTAAGGTTAAGCAACTGGGTACTTTATGGCTTGTATAAAAACAATGATGTCCGTAATTCGAAATACAACCTGAAGAGACGCTATTACTATAACGATCCAGCAAACAAAGCTCTGTTTGGTAAACAAATTCCTTTTACGGGACCAGACACGCTATTCAGAATTTGCCCAAGTATTACCAAGTGGGGTCAGTTTGATCCGAACGATACTTTTGGTTTTGCGATGATCAAAGATTATATGCTGATGCGTTTAGGTGAAACTTACCTGTTACTGGCAGAAGCACAGTTTAAACAAGGTAAACTACAATTGGCTGCGGATAATATTAACGTTTTACGTCAGCGTGCCTTTGCTGATTATCCAGCTAGTGGTAAAGTGGAAGCTTCAGATATTAATCTGAACTTTATTCTCGACGAAAGAGCGCGGGAGCTGGTGGGAGAAGAAAACAGGAGGATGACATTAATGCGTACCGGAACATTGGTAGAGCGCTCATTAAGATTAAACTCTAATGATGCTCAGCATCCAACAACTGGTTTGACTGCTAAAAACAACCTACTGCCAATTCCATTAACAGAAATCCAATTAAATAAAGATGCAGTATTAACTCAGAATCCTGGTTATTAATAGCATTGTAACGATACAGATACGCTGCCATACAGGAAAAATAAAGTTTATTAGCTATTATGCACAGTATTAAATTAATAAAGATGAAACTGTTCTTTACACTGTTACTGGTCCTTAGTTTTCAACTCAGTTCCTTTAGCAGTACGATTAGCATAGATAGTAATAAAACAGGTGTTGCGCAGAGGGCTTATCTGGTGAAAACACTCTGTAAAATTGCCGATCCTGTATTGGTAGCGTTAAGTAAAAACGAACTAAAAAAAACAATGCCTGTAGAATGCGCTCCCGGTACTTTGGAGGGCAGAAAACAAGTAACCTATCTGGAAGCCTTTGGCAGGTTGTTAGCGGGAATGGCTCCATGGCTGGAGCTGGGCCCTGATGATACCACAGAAGGCAAACTCCGGAAAAAATATCTGGATCTTGCTTTACAGGGGCTTCACAATGCTACCGATCCTGCAGCAGCAGATTATATGAACTTTAATAAAGGCGGCCAGCCATTGGTTGATGCCGCCTTTTTATCGCAGGCCCTGCTCAGGGCACCCACTCAATTATGGGAAAAGCTGGATAAGGTAACTCAGCAAAATATGATCACTGCACTGAAGTCTTCAAGGGTAATCCGCCCATATGAAAGTAACTGGTTATTGTTTAGTGCCATGGTAGAAGCAGCACTGCTCAAATTTGACGGTGCAGCAGACCAGATGCGCATAGATTATGCAGTCAGACAGCATATGAAATGGTATAAAGGGGATGGGATTTATGGTGATGGTGAGAATTTTCACTATGATTATTACAACAGTTTCGTCATCCAGCCAATGCTGGTGGAGATTCTGCAGACAACGGGTAACGAAAAAGAAATTTATAAAGAGGTTTTAAAACGCGCTCAGCGATATGCGGCCATCCAGGAAAGGCTGATCTCAGCAGAGGGAACCTTCCCTGCGATCGGACGTTCGCTCGCTTACCGGTTCGGTGCTTTTCAATCGCTTGCACAGACTGCCCTAACGAAATCATTGCCTGCAGAAGTTAAGCCGCAGCAAGTACGTGCGGCACTATATACCGTAATTAAAAAACAGATTGAAGCTCCCGGAACCTTTGATGATAAAGGATGGCTGCAGATTGGTTTTTATGGACATCAGCCTTCAATCGGCGAAATCTACATCTCTACAGGAAGCCTGTATTTATGTTCACAGGGTTTTCTCATACTGGGTTTAAATGCTGCTGATGATTTCTGGAAAGGACCTGATGCAGAATGGACACAGCGTAAAATCTGGAACGGAAGAGCGATTCCAATTGACCACAGTATTGATCATTAATAACAATGAAGTTTATTTTAAACCGCCTTTTACTCTTATTCCTGTTATCCGGATTTTTTAAAGCCGCAGGACAGACGAAGACCACCACTGTCGGACAAGGCTGGGCGGGAAATTCTGTGAATGCAGTTATTTTCAGGAAGAACTCGATTTCCAGCTGGAAGGGCCAGCAGTTCATTGCTTACTATGATCAGGAAAAAAATGTGGTGCTTGGAAAAAGAAAACTGGGCGAAACAAAATGGATTACAAAAATAACTCCCTATAAAGGCAATGCGGCAGATGCACACCGGTCGATCAGTTTAATTACTGATGGTGACGGATACCTCCACGTTTCATGGGACCACCATGGCAATGCCTTAAACTATGCAGTTTCTACAGCTCCGGGCTCCCTGGAATTGGGGCCTGAATCGGCCATGACCGGTAAAAAAGAAACTAATGTCACCTATCCGGAATTTTATACCCTTGCCGGCGGTAACCTGCTTTTTCTTTACCGTGACGGATCATCAGGAAATGGAAACCTGATGCTTAACCGTTACGACCTGAAAAGTAAAAGATGGACGCAGGTGCAGGATGGTTTTATTGATGGGGAAGGAAAAAGAAATGCCTATTGGCAGATGACTACTGATGCAAGAGGAACTATTCATGTGAGCTGGGTTTGGCGGGAAAGTCCTGATGTGGCCAGCAACCACGACATGTGTTATGCACGTTCTGCCGATGGCGGTAGAACCTGGGAGAAATCTACAGGAGAAAAATATCAGCTCCCAATTACAGAGGCCACAGCAGAATATGCGGCGAAGATTCCTCAGCAGAGCGAACTGATTAACCAGACTTCTATGTTTGCTGATGCGGAAGGGCATCCCTTTATTGCCACTTACTGGCGTGAAAAAGGAGAAACCGTACCGCAATATCACGTAGTTTATAAAGACTCTACCTGGAAAACTATCAACCTTGGTTTTCGCAAGACTCCTTTCAGCTTAAGCGGTGTAGGTACAAAAAGTATCCCTGTAAGCAGACCGCAGATTCTTGCCTGGAAAGAGAAAAACAAACTTGCCATGGCATTGATTTTCAGAGATCAGGAGCGCGGTGAAAAAGCATCCGTTGCCATAAACAGGGATTTAGGCCAAAACAACTGGCAAGTAAAGGATTTAACAACAGGAACTGTAGGCTCCTGGGAACCAAGTTATGATACGGAACTTTGGAAGAATAAAGGGATATTAGCGTTGTACATCCAAAAGGTGGTACAGCTTGATTTGGAGGGAAAAGCTAGTGTAGATCCAACACCTGTGCAGGTGCTGGAATATCAGTTTAATAATAAAGAGGACCATACTAAGAAAAAATGATGATTAGAACCAGGCTACTAAGCGTAATAGGACTGATGCTGTTCTGTATTTCGGTAAATGCCCAGCGGTATAAAACGAACGCACAATTGTTAAAAACGATTGACCAGAGTTATATCGCCGGAGATGCGCAGTATAAAGTGATGATGAAACAGTTGAAACCCGACGAGTTTCCTAAGAGTTTTGATGCGAAAACCGGAAAATCAGATAACAGCGGCTCTGGCTGGTGGTGCAGTGGTTTTTATCCTGGTACGCTCCTTTATTTGTATGAAGAGACGAAAGATCCGGCATTGCTGACGGAGGCAAACAGGATTTTAAAGGTGCTGGAAAAAGAGCAGTACAATAAAACAACGCATGATCTGGGCTTTATGATGTATTGCAGTTTTGGGAATGCTTTAAAGATTGATCCTAAGCCGGAATATAAGCAGATCCTGATTAACAGTGCAAAATCATTGGCAAGCAGGTTTGATCCTAAAGTTGGGTGTATTAAATCATGGGATAGCAAAAAGAAAGAATACTTAGTGATTATTGATAATATGATGAACCTGGAGCTATTGTTCTGGGCTACGCGTGAGACTGGTGATTCGAGTTATTATAAAATTGCGGTTACGCATGCAAATACCACGATGAAGAACCATTTCAGAGCAGATTACAGTTCTTATCATGTTATTAATTACAATCCGGAAACTGGCGGGGTACAGAAAAAACAGACCGCTCAGGGTTACGCAGATGAATCTGCCTGGGCGCGCGGACAGGCATGGGGTTTATATGGGTATACTGTTATGTACCGTGAAACAAAAGATAAAAAATACCTGGACCAGGCTAACCATATCGCTTCTTTTATTCTGAACCATCCGAATCTGCCAAAGGATAAAGTTCCGTACTGGGATTTTAATGCGCCGAATATCCCGAAGGCATTGCGCGATGCTTCTGCGGGTTCAGTAATGGCTGCTGCTTTGATGGAACTGTGTACGTATGCTGATGAGAAAGCAGGGAGTTTATATTTTAAAACGGGCGAAAAGATGATCAAAAGCCTTTCGGCCGCTCCTTATCAGTCACTCCCGGGTACCAATGGAGGCTTTATGCTGCAGCATAGTGTTGGACACATTCCTCAGAATACGGAAGTGGATGCGCCGCTCACTTACGCAGATTACTATTATGTGGAGGCGATGAAGCGCTATGAAAATATCAACTCTTTTAAACCGGGAGAGATCTGGCCGGATAATAACGGGGTTCATATCAACGCACATGGTGGTGGTATCCTGTTCGATAAGGGATTGTATTACTGGTATGGTGAACATAAAGTAGCAAGCGGACTAGGGAATACGGCACAGGTTGGTGTCCATGTATATACTTCCAAAGATCTGATCAATTGGAAAGATGCAGGCATTGCGCTGAAGATTTCGAATGATCCTAAAAGTGATATCACTAAGGGCTGTATCCTGGAAAGACCAAAGGTGGTTTATAACAAACTGACAAAAAAATATGTAATGTGGTTCCATTTAGAACTTGCGGGTAAAGGGTATGCTGCAGCACGTGCCGGTGTAGCGACGAGTGACCATGCAGAAGGGCCGTATACTTTTATTAAGAGCTACAGGCCAAATCCGGGAAAAATGCCTTTTTATGCTGCGGACACAGCTCCTAAAGACCAGGTAAACTGCGCAACGGCAAGTACTGAGGCGGATAAAGATTTTTGCCGTGACTTCCCCGGGGGACAAATGGCAAGGGATATGACGGTTTTTGTGGATGATGATGGCAGAGCCTATCATGTTTTCTCTTCTGAGGAGAACCTGACTTTACAACTGGCTGAACTGACGCCGGATTATACTGGCCATACGGGCAAGTTTATACGGATTTATGTAGGTGAGCAAACAGAAGCGCCCGCACTTTTTAAAAGGAACGGGATCTATTATATGATCGGTTCAGAATGTACAGGCTGGGCGCCGAATGAGGCAAGGTGGTTTACGGCAACTTCGATCTGGGGACCGTGGACGTTCCATGGCAATCCTTGTAAGGGTTTTAATGCGAAGAAAACTTTCGGCGGACAGAGTACACATGTGCTGCCTGTTGCCGGAAAAAAGGATGCATTTATTTTTATGGCGGATAAGTGGGTGCCTAAAAATGCGATTGACGGCAGGTATATCTGGTTGCCAATTGAGTTTAATGGGGATGATATTACGATTAACTGGGCACGTGAATGGGGTTTAAATGTTTTTGATAAATAAAATCCGCATAGCAGTTTTACCTGACAATTGATTAAAAAGCTCATGAGAGCTTCGTAACTTTTAAAAAATTAAACAGATGAAGAAGATCTCATTAGTGTTGGCGTTAGCGCTATCGTGCCTGATCTCTAAAGGACAGGTTAACCTGATCAGTAATATTGATGCAAGAAAGTCAATAGACCTGAATGGTAAATGGCAGTATATTGTGGACCCTTATGAGACTGGTTTTTATGATTACCGGTATAAGGAGCTGAATGAAAAGAATCCTGATGCCTATTGGAATACAGATATTCAGGCCAACCGGACTGAAAAAAAGGAGCATGGGTACGTGGATAAGTATAGTATCAATGTGCCGGGCGACTGGAACCATCAGCAACCGGAGTTCACTTTTTATGAAGGGACGATCTGGTATAAAAAGTCGTTTGATTTTAAAAAGGGTGCCGATGAGAATAAGTTCTATCTCTATTTTGGCGCCGTGAATTACCGTGCCGATGTTTACCTGAACGGGAAAAAACTGGGCATGCACAAGGGTGGTTTTACTGCTTTTAATTTTGAAGTGCCACAGGCATTGTTAAAAGAAAAGGGGAATTTTTTAGTGGTTAAGGTAGACAATAAGCGGCATGCGGAGGAGATCCCTACTTTAAACACCGACTGGTGGAATTATGGCGGGATTACCCGTGACGTAAAACTGGTAGAAGTGCCGGCTACGTTTATCCAGGATTTTGTGGTGCAGCTGAAGAAAAACAACACTGGTAAAGCACCGGAAAAATCTCCGGAAGTGGAAGGCTGGGTAAAGTTAAACCAGGCACCTGCTGCGGGCGAAACGGTAACGATAGAAATACCGGAATTAAAATATAAAAAGGAATTCCCTGCCGGGGGACAAATTACGGCGCTGAATTTTAAGTTGCCTAAAGTCCAGCTATGGTCTACCGCCACTCCGAAGCTTTACAAAGTAATTATCAGTACCAAAACTGACCGTACAACCGATAAAATTGGTTTCAGGACTATCGAAGCACATGGTATCCAGGTCCTGCTGAATGGCAAACCCATATTTATGCGCGGGATCAGTATCCATGGGGAGATCCCTCAGGATGTAAGACGTGCTTACAGTCAGGCCGATGCTGAACAACTCTTAAGACAATCCAAAGAACTGAACTGTAATATGGTGAGGCTGGCACACTATCCGCACGATGAAAAAATCACCCGCCTTGCAGATTCGCTGGGTATGCTGGTATGGTCGGAGATCCCGGTATACTGGACGATTGATTTTACCAGTCAGGAAGTATTAGATAAAGCAAAAGTACAACTGGAAGAAATGATTACCCGCGACCATAACCGGGCAAGTGTAATTATCTGGTCGGTCGGCAATGAAACCCCCATCAGCCCGGTCCGCACCAACTTTATGCACAGCTTACTGACCAAAGCGAGGGAACTGGACAACACGCGTATGGTATCTGCAGCATTGGAAGTAAACTACAGCGCTTTAAATGATATGAATGTGATAGACGATCCGCTGGGTGAGTTTGTAGATCTGGTATCCTTTAATGAGTACCTGGGCTGGTATGGTGGCCTGCCAGATAAATGCCGTACCACGAATTGGGACACGCCATACAACAAACCCTTGTTTATCAGTGAAACCGGCGGAGATGGAAAAGGCGGGTTCCATGCAGATTCACTGACCCGTTTCAGTGAAGAATATATGGAATGGTATTATAAAGAACAGGTATCGATGCTGAAAAGGATGCCCGCTAAATATGTAGGCATTTCTCCATGGGTACTGAACGACTTCCGGTCGCCCAGAAGAAACAACCCCCTTTATCAGGAAGGGTGGAACCGCAAAGGTCTTTATGACGATAAAGGCAATAAAAAGAAGGCTTTTTTTATTCTGAAAGCCTATTATGATCAGATTCAAAAAGAAAAAAAGTAGTACTGTGAACCCGATAGGTTTACACTGATTATTAAACGCGCGGATAATAATTAGTGTAATCATCAAAGGTTCCATCCCCATCATTAAAAACAAAAACTAAAAAGATGAACCTTAAATATTATTTATTGACAGGGATAATGTTTTTTATCCTTCAGCAGAACTTTGCCCAGACCCCAGCGCATACTTTCGCCTTAAGCGACTCTTCATTTGTATTGGATGGAAAACCATTTGTGATTGTATCCGGAGAAATGCATTATCCGCGTGTGCCCCGCGAAGCATGGAGACAGCGGATGAAAATGGCAAAAGCTATGGGTTTAAATACCATCGGGACCTATGTGTTCTGGAACTTACATGAGCCGCAGAAAGGGAAGTTTGATTTTACAGGGAACAATGACGTAGCCGAGTTTGTGAAAATAGCGAAAGAAGAGGGTCTTTGGGTAATATTAAGACCCAGTCCCTATGTTTGTGCAGAGTGGGAATTTGGCGGGTATCCTTACTGGCTGCTAACAGAAAAAGGTTTAGTGGTGCGCAGTAAAGAAAGTCAGTATTTAAAAGAATATAAAGATTATATCAAAGAAGTAGGTAAGCAATTAGCGCCGCTCCAGATTAACCATGGTGGCAACGTACTGATGGTACAGGTGGAGAATGAATATGGTTCTTTTGCCAGTGATAAAGAATACCTGGCTATCAATGAGCAAATGTTTAAAGAGGCAGGGTTTGATGGCTTGTTATACACTTGTGATCCTGCGGCTGATATAGCCAAAGGTCACCTGAAAGGATTATTGCCCGCAATTAACGGGGAAGATAACCCGGCAAAAGTGAAAAAGATGATCAGCGAACTGAATGAAGGTAAAGGCCCTTTTTTTATCGCGGAATGGTACCCTGCATGGTTTGACTGGTGGGGAGCACCGCATCATACAGTACCCGCAGAGCAATACACAGGTAAACTGGATGCCGTATTAAATGCAGGTATCTCGATCAATATGTATATGTTCCATGGCGGTACAACACGCGGGTTTATGAATGGGGCAAATTTCAAAGATACTTCGCCTTATGAGCCGCAGATCAGCAGTTACGATTATGATGCACCACTAGATGAAGCTGGTAATGCGACGGATAAGTTTATGAAATTCAGAGCGGTAATCGCGAAGTACTTGCCTGCGGGACAGACCTTACCTGAAGTTCCTGTTGCTAAACCAACCATAGCTATTCCTGCAATCACCTTTAGCCAAGCCACAGAAGTTGCTTCTATCTTGCCTGCAGCAGTGAAAAATGCTACCCCTCTAACATTTGAAGATTTAAAGCAGGATTACGGATTTGTGTGGTACCGCACCGAATTACAGGGCGGTAAAACCGGAATTTTAAAATTGAAAGACCTGAGGGATTATGCGGTGATTATGGTTAACGGCAAACGTGTTGCAGCATTAGATAGAAGACTGAGCCAGGATAGCCTTGGTTTATCCTTACCCGCCGGAAAAGTTACCCTTGATATTCTGGTGGAAAACCTGGGAAGGATCAACTTCGGTAAATACCTGCTTCAAAATAAAAAAGGAATTACCGAAAGTGTAGTATTTGCAGGGAAGGAAGTAAAAAACTGGCAGATGTATAGCTTGCCATTCAGTGATATAACAGCGGTAAACTTTAAAACCAAAGCGAAACCGGGCAATACACCGGTTGTTAAAAAAGGGTTGTTTACGCTCACTGAAGTTGCTGATACATATCTTGATATGGCGCAATGGGGAAAAGGGCTTGTTTGGGTAAACGGTCACAACCTCGGTAAATACTGGGAGATCGGCCCGCAGCAAACGGTATACCTCCCTGCTGAATGGCTTAAAAAAGGTAAAAATGAGATTGTGATCCTGGAGCTGCTTAAACCGGAACAAAAGGAACTGCACAGTTTGAAGACACCGATATTAAGCAGTATGAAAAAATAATCATTTAGCTTTTTCGCTAATCATTAATATATTAGCAGGATGTCGTCGCACCATATTGTAAGAGAAAAACAAGAGCCAGCTTTATATATCCATGACCTGGGTAATTTTGATGAAGAATATTTAGGGCAGATCCTGGAATGGAGTCCCACTTTAATCGTTAACAGTGCTGTTTATGAAAAGGTAATCAGTCTGGGCCTTAAGGTAGATGTAATCTTAAATACTTTTGACGGCATTGTGCCGCAAGAGAATACCAAATCTATCATAGGAGCCGGGGATGAATATAATACTGTATTAAACTACCTGATTTCGGAGAAATATCCGGCAGTAAATGTGATTGATAATGGTAAAAAGCTGGAAGATTTGTCTTTCTACCTCACTAAAATTAACATTGTCCTGTTCAGTTCAACAGAAAAATCATACGCCATCAAAACAGGCTTCCGCGTCTGGAAGCCTGCAGGCAGTATCTTCCTGATCGATGTAGTTTCTTATTTTGAAGCCAGCAACCTGATGCAAAAAGACGAGCGGGAGTTTGAAGTAGTAAAAGATGGCTTTGTGGAATTTGATTTTACCACCACGGAGTTTGTGTTTTTAACAGAAAAATTATGATCAGTCTCAGAAAAGGCAACGAGGAGGATCTTGCCGTGGTACAAGGAATTGGTACCACCACTTACGGGCCTACCTACGCCCATCTTTTAGGGCAGGAGCAGGTTGATTACATGCTGGATAAATTCTACAGCAGGGCTGCTCTATTATCGCAGTTTATCGACGGCCATATATTTTTAATTGCCCATGAGGGAGGTAAAGACCTGGCCTTTGCTTCATACTCTATCGTTGATCACGATAACTTCATATTTAAGCTACATAAACTATATGTTTTGCCGGAAGCGCATGGTAAAGGACTGGGTAAGTTTCTGATCAACGAGGTAGTGAACAAAGCGAGGGATGCGGGAGGAAAATTCCTGCAGTTAAACGTGAACCGTTATAACAAAGCAAAAGATTTTTATGAAAAGGCAGGCTTTATAATTAAAGAAACCGCCGACATAGAAATTGGCGGCGGTTTCTTTATGAATGATTATGTGATGGAGCTCCCAATAACAGCTAAGGTTAATTAGCGAGTTTAGGGATTCTTGTAGGGGTATCCGTTCCATTAATAATAGTTATCGCACTTTTGGCGATCGCTTTGATGGTAGACAGGATGTTTTCTGTATCCAGTGAGCTGTATTCATCTTTTACAGTATGGTATAACTTATCAATATCGATTTTATCCGTACTGATAGTATGTGCGGGTACACCTAATGCCGCCAATGTTGCATTGTCACTTCTGTAGAAAAGGTTCTGATCCGTGTAAGGATCCGGGTGGAATGTGAAGGCTGTACCTTCCAGATTCTTTTGCAGGATCTTCCCGAAGTCAGATTTCTCATAACCCGTAATAAAAGCCGTGTTTTTACCGAATTTACTGTCTTTTCCGATCATCTCGATATTGAACATCGCAACTACTTCATCCGGGTTAAGCTGCTGAGAAAAATATCTCGCACCAAAACCACCTATTTCTTCGGCTGTAAAAGCGACGAAAATCAGGGTGCGTTCGTTGTTGTTCAGCTTTTTGTAGTATTTGGCCAAAGCAATCATTGCTGTAGTACCCGAGGCATCGTCATCTGCTCCGTTGGCAATACTATCCTGTCCGTCTGCTTTCATGATGCCTAAATGGTCGTAATGGCCAGAGAACACGATCAGCTCTTTAGCTTTCGATTTACCTGGGATCATACCAGCTACATTAAACAGTTCTTTTTTTACCACGCTGTTTTTCAACGCAACACTAAAGGCTGTAATTGCAGTATCTGGTGTTAATATCCATACTAAAGCATTTGCATTGGCCGGACTAAGATCTTTTTCATCAAGGGCAACAGGTCTTCCTGTAAAACCTTTCAGTTTTTTGAAATCTTCGGCGAATTTCGGATCTACCAGTACAACCTGTTTTTTCTTTGTGCGGAACAGGCTGCGGTATTGCTGCATAAAGGGTTTTGATGGATCTAAACGAATCCAGCCATCACTGTTTTTGTTATCAAAGCTCAGTGACTCTGAAGTACTGCCCGATACTACGGTATTTTCTGGAGCGATTGTTTTGCCGTCAACAGTTACGTTTGCAGCAAGCGGGCTTAACTGGTATTTATAAAAAGTCTGTCTGTACCCCTTGGCTCCTGCTAAAGGCTGTAAGCCAATTTTTTTGAACTCTGCGGAGATAAAAGTCGCTGCTTTGTCGATCCCCGGACTAAAAGTGGCCCTGCCCTGCATTTCATCACTGCTCAGGGTTTTAATCAATCCGTCTACGTAATCTTTGGTAATTATTTTATCGATGTTCTGGGCAGATGCCGTTCTTGCGATAAACAATAAAATCAATGGGTAATAAAAGTATTTCATCATTATTTAGTTAAGTAAAAATTAGGCTTGTATTTCAGATAAAGTTAATCATCTTCCCGGTCTTCATTTTCCAGCTGCCGGGTTGGCATGTTTTTATGTATGGTATCAGGTATGTCGTGTAATATTCTCTTTTGTTTCGCTACCGTAGTGCTTACCCTCGTGTCATGTACTTCATCAGTCACCGTAACTTCGAAGTCTCTATCTTTCTCTGAGGTGTGCACCTGGCTTGTTTCGAGATTTTCTACCGACCTGTCATAAGGTCCCCTTGCGCTCATCATTTTTACAAATACCGGCAGGCATTCGAAAAAGATAAACAGCATACCAATAAAACTCACCGCCAGCGCTGTCGTTGTATCCCGGGTGCCATCTGTATTAAAACTTAGCTGGCCTAAAGCCCAGTTCCGGTCGGCAAAACCCGCAATACTGCTCAGGCTATCCAGTTCTCTTCCTGTATACAATTTCTCAGAGAGGAGTCCGTCGAACTGTTTCCTGCTGTCCACAAAATTTTCTGATCGCCTTACTTCGGCATTCAGCGAATCCAGGTTCTGCTGCCGCTGTTTCAGTTCTTCCTCTTTCCGCTTCGCATATGGTCCGTAGCCCATTACACCCGAAGTTTCTTCGGTTTTGGTGCCGAAGACCTCGTAATTTAGTTTTTGACGATCTGCTTTTATGCCATTGGCCAGCGAATCCCTTTGGGCTTTACCTTCGTTGAGCTTGTTGATTTCGATAGTATACTTATTACTAAAAGCCTTATTTAGCGTATCAATTTTTGAGCGCTGGTTATTCAGATAACTTACCTTAAGCCGTTCCCTGATCTCTTTATCAAAAATCTTAAGTTCCAGCGGTCGGGAAATCACCATCCCGATCATAATAGCCAGCAGGATCCTTGGTGTTGCCTGTGCAATCTGTTTGGCAGACGAAGAATTTTTGTTAATACTGGAAACAATATAACGGTCCATATTAAAAATCGCCAGTCCCCATAACAATCCGAAGAACAACGAAAAAAGTACTGCCGCGGTATCGCCCTTAAAAACGAAGTACATGGCATAACCGCCAGACAAAGCCGCAAATAGTCCTGTAAAAAATATTGTGGCACCGATACCTACATATTTATTATGTTCGGTAGGGTGTTTTTCTAATGTAGGTTGATGTACACCGGAACAGAACCAGAAAAAACGAGTAAGCGCATCCATATCAATATCAAAGTTACTAAACAATACGCTTAGATACGGTGTGTTGTTTAGTTGTTACAAGGCTTCATAGGAAGACAATAAATTTTGACCTGTGCTTGGCATTTAAGTTCTTTAGAAACTTTATCTTTGATTCTTCATCTGGGTTGCATGCGGCCCTTAAAAGCTATAAAAATGAAAGAGATTAGCGTACAAGAACTGAAACAAAAAATTGACAATAAAGAAGATTTCCAGCTGATTGATGTCAGAGAAACTTTCGAATACGAAACTTCTAACCTGGATGGAGAGAACATTCCATTGGGTGGAATCCTGATTGAAGTAGATAAAATTTCGAGAGACAAACCTGTAATTATGCAATGCAGGAGCGGTAAACGCAGTGCGGCAGCAGTGATGCAGCTGGAGCAGATGCATGGTTTTACCAACCTTTATAACTTACAAGGCGGAATCCTTGCGTGGCAGCAGGAATTTGATCCGAGCATGCCGGTTTATTAAGATGAAGAAGAAAATAGCCTTAAACACCTTTTATACGCTGGGTATTGTGGTCTCGGTTGTTGGTCTGAAATGGGCTTACACAGGGCATAATTATCCTGTAGTCGGATTGCTGATCGCTACTGCATTGTTCTTTCTTTATTTGAAGATCAATATTGTAAAAGAAGTGAGAAGCGGAATAAAAGACAAAGAAAAAATAAATTCGTCCGTTAAGGATGAAACAAATTAACCGGAAGACCTTTCAGCCCTAAACCTGGAAGGTCTTCTAATTTATACCTGCCATTCTCTAAAACGGGTGGGGCGAAAGGATTGTTCTTCGTTAGGTACGGTCCGTCCAAATCTGCCCAGTCACATAATGGTGCCAGCGCGATACCTGCCTGTGTAGCAACAGAGGTTTCACTCATACAGCCAATCAGCACTTTCATGCCATATGATCTGGCTTTAAGGATCATTTGATGTGCTTCGTACATGCCTCCGCTTTTCATCAGTTTTACATTAATTCCATGATAAGCACCTTTTACCTTGTCGAGGTCCGACAGCCGCTGTACCGCCTCATCTGCAAGAATCGGGATCGGACTGCGGCCGGTAAGCCATGCATTGCCATCCAGATTGGCTTTGTCCATTGGCTGTTCGATAAATAATACCCCCTGGTCATGCAGCCAGTAGATCAGATCGATCGCCTTTTTACGGTCGTTCCATCCCTGGTTAGCATCCACATATAAAGGCAGGTTACTGACACTTCTGATCGTTTGAATAATCTCTTTATCATTCGCCGAACCTAATTTTACCTTTAGCACTTTGAACTCTTTGGCATCGGCAACCTTTTCTTTCAGCACTTCTGGCGTATCAATGCCTAACGTGTAAGACGTAACCGGCATCTTTGTTGGATCGGCTCCATAAATCTCGTGACAAGGTTTTTCTAACAGTTTTCCATTGATGTCGTTCAGGGCGATCTCGATAGCCGCCTTAATCGCTGAGTTACCGGTAGCAATACTATCCAGGTAACGGATCACCTCGGGAAAACTAAATGGCGCAGTAAAATGCCCCCAGTCTACCTTTGCCAAAAAAGCTTCCGCAGAACTATAACTTTCACCAAGATAGGGTACCATAGATGCCTCCCCATATCCATCTGCATTTTCATACTTCAGTCTTAACAATAAAAGCGGTGTACTGGTCCGGGAGAACCCGGAAATAGCAAATGGATGTTTAAGTTCTAAATTAAATGCGATATGAGCTGCCTGCATGATGGGTTCCTGGCTTTTGGTAATATCAAAGTTAAAAAAAAGAGCGCCTCACCGAATGTAAAAATAATATCCCTAATATTGCGCCTAATATGATCAGCACAATCTATCAGCCATTTAAAAACTTCGATTTTAAGTACGAAAACTGCTTTTTAAGCGGAGATACTTTCAGCAGTCCTGTTGTACAGACCAATGTATTGCCGGCTTGGCTTTTAGAAGTGGCAAACTTTAGCGGTGACGAGCAGATTAAATTGCTGGATGAAACCATCAGATCATATAATACCCTGAAGGTTCCCGTGAATGAAGAAGTGCAGACCCATTTTATCGGCCCGCTGGAAGATAAAATTGCCGAAGCTTTTGATAAAGGATATGCCGGGGTGTCGCAATTAGATGAAATCGATTTATTTAAATGGATCGGGAAATTTTTATATAGCCTTATTTATATTGAAATGCATGCCGCAGTCGGTCAGCAGCAACTGAGCAGTGACGGCTTAAACATGTCGCAGGGCCTGATGCATAAATTCGGGAACCTGCAGACCATGATCCAGAGCATCTACCTGAACGTAGAGTTTGAAGATTTTACCCCCTGGTCTTTTGTGATCGTTCCGCTCGAAGAACAGCACGTTCCTTTTAGCTTCCGCGACGAGATCAATACCCTTACCTTTTCTTTAAAACTGAAGAACTTCGGGATCATTGCCTGTTTGCAGGACAATGGGACCAATAAAAAATATCACCAGGAAATACTGGACCAGATTGGAACAAGCCCTGTTACTGAGCAGCAATTTGAAGAACTTTGTGCACGCTTCTTTTACTCGGCATACCTGTTTAACCGTTTACCGGAATATACAGTGATGCCTGTAGAAGGATCAATTTATATCGACGCCATGCCATTGCGGGGTACAGGCAACAAGCCTTTATTTGATGTATGGCAGCATAAGATCTACGCACAAGTGTTGGAAAACTTCTGGAAACCCTGGGGGAATCTGCTGATGGAAATCAGGAAAGACCCTATGGCACCTACCAGCTACTTCAATCCGCCCTCTTTACCCGTTGCCGGTTAAGCGGCGAACCTTGCCAGTATCGCTTCGATAAAATGCGGAATGATGCCCGGAACAAGCAGAACGGTTACAATCATTCCCGCTAATGCGCCAAATAAATGTGCGTCGTGGTTAATGTTGTCCCTTGAACTTTTAGACATATAATACGTATACACAAGGTACAAGACACCAAACAGCGCCGCCCAGATCGGGATGGGTAAAGGAAAGATCATCAGCGTGCTTAGCGGATAAAATAAGATATAACTGAACAGCACTGCCGAAATAGCACCCGAAGCGCCTAAGCTGTGGTAATGGAAGTCGTTCTTATGTTTAAAAACGGAAGGAATATCGCTTAATATTAATCCCAGGAAATAGATCAGTCCGAATCTCCAGCTGCCTATAGTAGCTTCTAACGTAAAAGCAAAAGCATAAAAAGTGAACATATTGAAGATCAGGTGCATCCAGCTTCCATGGATCAGCCCGCTGGTGATTAAAGTATATACATTGCTTTTACGGTAAACGCTGTAAGGGTGCAGCATGAATTTTCCATACAGGCCGGCATCGTTAAACGCATAAATACTGGTAACCAGTGTGAAGAGGAATATAATAGAGGCAACAGGTGTATTTTGAAGATACTCGATCATTTTATTTCAAGTTGATTTTAATATTTTTTCGCAATCTAGCAATTGGATAGCGCAAATGAGTGCTTTCGTAATAATTTGAATTCTTGTAAACAAATTCCAGCTGGGCACGGGGATTTTTGGCAAACTCCGCATCCGCTGATTTTTTTTGGTCCAGCTGTTTCTGAAGTTCAGGATTATCTTTTAATATTCCTGTTGCAGTATCCTCAAAAACATAGGCAGAATAATGTTCTTTCTGATCTAAAACAGAATCGAAAAAGTTCCAGCTAAAGAAAGAATCTGTAGCCTGTGGTTCCAGTGTTTCTACAATGTACCTGTTTTGCGGCTGGTTGACATATACAATATAATCACCGGCATAAAATTGAAGTGATTGCGGCCTGGTAGCAAGCAAGACTGTGTTATGCAGGTAATGCCCTTCGTAGGGCCTGGCCGCAGTTTTATAGTCGGTAATATAGTAACTGTCTACAGCCAGTTCGCCATCATTCGCTAATTGCTGTACTTTAACCCCATTTAACTTTAACAATGCGACCACCCTGTCCCATGCCTTCGGGATGATATAAGCAACGGGTTTTTCTACGGTGACCAGCGGTTCAAATTTGTTCCATTCTTTGATCTGTTTGGTAAAAGGTTCTTTGCGATCATAATAAAGCCTGTCGGCGCCACTCACTGTACTCGGCTTGTACTTTGCTGCGAATCCTTTAAAAGTAAGCGTGTCGTACACCTTTTCATCCAGCTTCCAGCTGAGGGGAAAAGACTGTTGCTTTGCGACAGCTTGATCGGCGCTGCGTTTATTTTTTCCGATTATTGCAGCATCGCGGCTAACGATATCAACATAGGTTTGCAGTAATTTATAAGTAGACTCTACCCTTTTATCAAATGCTTTTAGCATGTGCGTTTCCGGCATAAAACCAATCGTATTGTGCAGTGCCGCATAACCGGTTGAATATCTTGGGGATTCAATAAATCCGGTAATACCAGATTCTGGTGTTTCGTCTACAGAATTGATATAAGGGATTAACTCAAAGCCTTTTTTCTGCATTCCCGAATACAGATCAGGCACCATTGTTTTTGTCAGGTACCCCGATAATATAGCATTCAATTTATCCTTTTGTGTAGGGATCAGCGTCATGGTATATTGATAATCGGCACCATTGCTGGTATGTGTATCTACAAATATCTCTGGCTGCCAGGTATTAAATATCAGCTGGAAGGCTGCTGAGTTTTTCGAGTCAGTTTTAATAAAATCCCTGTTCAGGTCATAGTTTTTGCTGTTTCCGCGGAAGCCATAAGCCTCCGGACCATTCTGGTTTGCCCTTGAAGTGCTGCTGCGGTTAAAAGAACCATCAATATTATAAATGGGGATAATGCAGATCACCACATTTGATGGTAACTGGTTGTTCTTTAATAAATCCCTGGCCAGCATCATTGATGCATCAACGCCCTCCGGCTCTCCCGGATGGATCCCGTTATTGATCAGCAATATCCTTTTATCTGATTTTCGTATTGCTGCCGGATCAAATACTTTATCCTCAGAAAGAACTAGCAGACTTAGCGGTTTGCCAAAATCCGTATTTCCATAAGAAAGCAACCTGGCCTGGGGATAGGTTTTTGCCAGTTCTTTATAAAATAGTATAGCAGCATCGTAGGTAGAGGTCTGATTATGGTTACTGCGCTCATATGGGGTTTGTTGCGCAACTGTTTTTAGGGTAATGAACGAGAAAAGGAGGAGGGAAATGTACTTCATCAATCTTTTATTGCTGTGGTTTAATAAGTTCTGAATGTTTTTTTAGATAAGCCTATTGTTCCGAAATTATACTTCAGCCCAATGGAAAGAAAAGTGTAAATATCTGGTTTTCCACTTTTGAAAGTGACCCTGGAATTATCATAACCATCAAGATCTTCCCCTGTAGTAATATTCCCCTGGTAATTTATATTAAGCGCATACCTGTAAAAACCTTCACGATCCGGAAAATACAAATTAACACCGAGATTTAATGGCAGATAAAGATCTTTAGAAGTTTTTTCAAGAACGTTAATATAATCAGGGGTGCTTGGATTGGTCTCCAGGGAATACAGCGTACTATTTTGGATAACCCCAATTCCAGAACCTATGTAAAGTCCCCTGATCCAGTTTGCCGGTCCCCGGTAATGGTCTTCTATTACTTGCCCTAAAGAGATTTTTCCGCTGATGGCAAATGCTTTGTAGGAATTAACGAATTGCCTGCTTTCCTTGTCTTTTTCATAGTCACCACCATTGATCTCTCCTTTTTGGATTTCCAGACCAAGGCTCACAAACGGAGTGAACAGGTAATCCAGCGTACCATAGCCGGCCAAACCGAAACTATGTCTTGGAACTTCTGTAAAAGATTGGGTTGCACCTATGCCGGCACCAACAGAAATCTTATAAAAATTGGATTGTGCCGACAAAGAAAAGGCAATAAAAAATAAGAGCGCGGAGACAATTATGCTTTTCAAGTTATTTGGGTGATTTAAGGGTAAAAGTATGATCTTTCGTTTAACTTTACTTTTTTTTAAAAATATGCTAAAATATCATAACAGTGGTAATTCTTTGCAAAATAGATTTATCAGGTACGTAAAAATAGATACACAATCAGATCCGGCATCAGAAACGGTCCCGTCTACGGAGAAGCAAAAGGATTTGGGAAAGGTTCTTGTAGAAGAATTACTGGCAATCGGGATCAGTGATGCCCATCTTGATGAGTATGGCTATGTATATGCAACTATACCCTCTAACACGATAAAAACGGTTCCCGTAATCTGTTTTTGTTCACATATGGACACTTCTCCTGACTGCAGCGGTTATGGTGTTAACCCGGTGATCCATCAGAACTACCAGGGACAAGACCTGGTGTTGCCGGATGATCCTGCTATTGTTTTAAAAATGGACGAACACCCTGATCTGAAAGATCAGCTGGGCAATGATATTATAACTGCCGGAGGCACTACCCTTTTGGGAGCAGATAACAAAGCGGGGTTAGCAGAGATTATGGAGGCGGCGGCCTTTTTAATGGCACATCCTGAAATAAAACACGGGACGATCAAAATCTTTTTTACACCAGATGAAGAAATCGGCAGAGGGGTAGATAAAGCTGACCTTGTAAAATTGGGGGCCGACTTTGCCTATACGATTGACGGTGAAACCTGCGGTTCTATTGAAGATGAGACTTTTTCGGCAGATGGGGCAACTTTAATTATCAATGGGGTGAGTACACATCCGGGTTTTGCAAAAGGCAAAATGGAAAGTGCAATAAAGATCCTCAGCGATATTATCAGTGCTTTGCCAAAAGACCGTTTAACTCCGGAGGCAACAGACCGGAAAGAAGGCTTTTTACATCCGGTGTCTATTGCAGGGGCTGTTGAACGGGCAGAGGCACATTTCATTATCCGTGATTTTGATGATATACTGCTGGCCGAACACGGGCAGACACTGGAAGCGGTTGTAAAAAAAGTAATGGCGGGTTACCCGGGCTCTACTTACGAACTGAAGATCAAGCCGCAGTACCGCAATATGAAAAAGGTTTTGGACAATTATCCGCAGGTGCTGGAATATGGTGTGCTTGCAATTGAGCGTGCCGGGATTAAAGCGAAAAAACAAAGTATCAGAGGTGGAACAGATGGTTCCAGGTTATCCTTAATGGGATTGCCCTGCCCTAATATTTTTGCAGGTGAACATGCATTTCATGGCAAGCAGGAATGGGCATCTGTACAGGATATGGAAAAGGCAGTGAATACGATAATTAATATTGCCGTAATCTGGGAAGAAAAAAGCAACTAGGTGCATATGAGTATTGCTGCAGGTAATGGTTTATTGAGTTGTCTGCAGCAATATATCTATAGCGGTGTTACCCTCATTTCTGCTAAGTATTGATCTTCGCCATCATCAAATAATAAATGGCATTCCCATCCGCATTCCTTAGCAATTTTCTTTAACGTCTGCGGATCGATATAGACCCAATTGAACCAATCGCCCTTCTCCTCTTTATAGGCATATTGGTAAGAGACTTCCCCATAGTATTTATCGGATGGCATTTCTCCGCCCTCGTATAAATAAGTAATATCTGAAGTATCAAACAGCAATTGTCCGTCTTCATTCAGCAAAGACTTTGCATGAACAAGAAATTTCTTAAAACCTTCAATTGTACCTGTAAGCCCGATCCCGTTCATCAGGAACAGCAGCGTATCAAATTTCTCTCCCTGGTAAGTAAAAATATCTGCTTCTACCGCATTTAATACTCCGCGATTTTTCATGATCTCTACCGCAGTAGAAGAAATATCCAGCGCTACAACATCAAAACCCCTGTTTTGCAGGATCAACGCATGGCTGCCCGCCCCTCCGCCAACATCCAGCACCCTTCCTTCGCAAAGATCCATAGCCTCCAGTTCGATATCAGGCATTTCCTCTTCTGTACGAAAGAAAATATCTACCGGCATTTCTTCGGGCTCATCATAAGAATTATGCAGCCATAACGTGTCGGCCGCTCCATTTGAAAACTGGTCCTGTAAAGCTTTTCCAAAAACATCCATGGCGATAAAGGTACCAAATATTACTTATTCGGGAACAGGCAGGCTGTTACCATTATCTCTTTTTCCGTAATATTCTATCCTGGTTTTCGGCAGGCTTTCCGGGTAGTTTTCCCGGATAAAAGCGATCATTCCTTCACGGACATCACAGCGGAGGTCGAATGCCTGTGAGGAATTTCTGGCGCTCATTAAAAACCTGACTTCTACTGTGGCCTCTTTGTTATCCGTAAGCTGCACTACATTGACCCTTTTGTCCCATAGCGGATGATTGATAAGGATGCGTGTTAACTCTTCCCGTAATGGGGGGATAGGGATAGTATAATCGAGATACAGAAACACAGTGCCCAGCAGTTGTGCGGATACCCGCGTCCAGTTTTGAAAAGGCTTTTCAATAAAATAAGTAATCGGAAGGATCAGTCGCCGCTGGTCCCATATATTTACCACCACGTAAGTCAGCGTAATTTCCTCTACACGTCCCCATTCTCCCTCTACAATTAAAACATCATCTATTCTGATTGGCTGGGTGAAAGCAATCTGAAAGCCTGCCAACAGGTTTCCGAGGGATTTCTGTGCTGCAAAACCGATGATAATACCACCGATACCCACCCCGGTCAATAAACCGGCGCCAATCTTGCGCATGCTTTCAAAGCTTAGGAGCACGATTGATATGGTAACCAGCACAATCAGGGAAACGACAAATTTCCGGATAAACTGGAGCTGGGTGCGTATTTTACGCTCCTTAAGGTTGTCTTCCTTATTGAGGTCATATTTATGGTAAAAATGATCTTCCAGTACCTTGATCGCACGGATCAGGATCATTGCAAAAATAATAGTCAGCGATATCTCGATGATTCTCCCTATCTGTGCCTTGATCACCAGGTTAATTACCATGAAGCCTAATGATATATTTAAAAGCAGCAGCGGTACGAAAACACTGACCGGGCCATCCATATGCCTGATAATGGATTCGATCTGGAAAGTTGCCCAGTATTTGGAAAAGAATTTGAAAAGTTTCCTGATGATGAAGGTCAGGATTATCCCTAATGCAATCGCGACGAAGGCAATGATTATATTTTGAATGAACTGCGGTATCGGATAGCCGAAAAAGTCATCTATATACTCCATGCCGGTTCTTTGTTAAAATCGTATTCCTGGTGGTATTCTGGTATGGAAACATGGTTAAAGCCATGTTCCCTGATCCGCTGTGCAAATTTCTGCTGTACATCATATTCTCCGTGTACCAGGAAAAGCTGCTGTACTGACGCGGGGTCCTGGCAGGACAGGAAATGAAGCAGATCTTCATAATCTCCGTGGGCACTCATTGAACGGATGGATTTTATTTCTGCATGAACAGGAAGGTTTTCTTTGAACAGATAAACAGACTTGTCACCCGCCAGCAGTCTGCCGGCCAATGAATCCGGAGAAGCATAACCCACCATTAAAATTGTATTTTTCTGATCGCTTACGGCATTCCTGATGTGGTGCCTTACCCTTCCTCCTTCAGCCATGCCCGATGCGGAAATGATTACGCATGGCCGGTGATCATTATTTAAAGCCTTAGATTCTGCCACACTTTCAATAAACTTTAGTCCTTTAAAACTAAAAGGGTCTTCGTCTATTTTCATGACTTCTTTGACGCCGTTATTATAAACCTCGGGGTGATTCTTTAATACCTGGGTAGCCTGTATAGATAAGGGGCTGTCTACATAATAAAGTACGTCTGGTAATTTATTCTTTAGCTCCAGGTTATTCAGTGCATATAAAAGTTCCTGTGTACGGCCCACACTAAAGGCAGGAATAATAACCTTGCCCTTTTTGATGGTGCAGGTATGGTTGATCACATCATAGAGCATTTGCTCTATTGGTGCAAGGTCTTTATGTAATGAATCTCCATAAGTAGATTCCATAATGATATAATCTGCCTGCGGGAAAGTTTGCGGGCTTTTTAACAGCAGGTCGCCATATCTGCCAACGTCACCACTAAAAGTAAGCCGGGAAGTCTCACCGTCCTCTTTAATGACAAGATGGACAGCAGCGCTGCCTACGATATGGCCTGCATCGGTAAAGAGCAGGGAGATATCAGGACTGATTTCAAAATTTTGATTGTATGGTACCACCCTGAACTGGCTCAATGTCTTTACAACATCGGCTTCAGTATAGAGTGCTTCCTCCTTCCGCTCACCGGGAGAGATGTGACGGTTTGCATATTCCGCATCCTGGGTCTGAATCTTTGCAGAGTCCATCAGCAGGATCCTGGTCAGGTCCATCGTTGCCGGGGTACTATAGATAGTCCCACTAAAACCTTCGGCGACTAACCGGGGGAGCAATCCGCAATGATCAATATGCGCATGCGACAGCACAACATAAGTTACAGCCGCGGGATCAAACCCAAATCCGCTGTTCAACTTATCTGTGACATCACCCATTCCCTGGAACAGGCCGCAATCCAATAATATCTGAGTGTTGTTTTTTAAAGTAATCAGGTGTTTGCTACCGGTTACGGCGCGCGCAGCGCCATGAAAAGCGATCTTCATCAGGATGTGTAGGTTAGAACGGTAATAATGCCGGCTGGCCGGCATTATCTATAGTTATGCTTTTACTTTAGCAATTGTGTCTTTCACAGAATCAGCTACATCAGCAATTTTATCCTTTGAAGCATCCAGGAGGTCAGAGAACCAGTCTGCCACTTTGTCTTTCAGATCGTCACTTTTATCTGTAGATAAGATTAAAGCCACCGCGGCACCAAGGGCAGCTCCTGCCAGTATACCTGCAACAATTTTTGTTTCCTTTGTCATAATAAGTATCTTTTGTTAGATGGATAACAATATGCACAGAAAAAGGTTCTTAATTATTTTATTTAGCATTGTTTTTGGCGGACAGGTATAATTATTGAAGCTGGTTACATGAAAGAACCAAACAATGATCAGGACATTATCTTATCTCAATCTTATTTTTGCTGTTTTATACTTCCTGGCCTATCTGCAGAACAGTAACTCTTTTGTGATTACCGGCCTGCTTGCAGTGGTGGTATTTGGCTGGATGACGTTGCGCAGCCTGGAAAAAGAACAGTTTAAATGGACTGTACTGCAATGGATCACAGCCATTATGACCTTCTTTTTTGCGGTTTTTACAGGTTACAGTGCGCTTATTGTATTGCTTGGCGCCATTGAGTACAATTATTATCCCGTATCTGCTGTGGTACTGATCAGCTGCGGCCTTTTATTTGCACTGTCCGTTCTTTTGCAGCTTTATCTGAGCCTGGTAAAAAGTATTCGAAAAAAATCTGATCAACTATTTGATAATTAAACATATTAATCTATCTTTGCAGTCCCTAAATCGTAGGGAGAATACATAATTGTTTAACAAATTAAATACAAGCAAGTGAATACGTTAAGTTACAAAACTGTCTCTGCCAATGCTAAAACTGTTAACAAACAGTGGGTTGTTGTTGATGCACAAGGCGAGATTTTGGGGCGCTTGTCATCGAAGATCGCTATGATCATCCGTGGTAAAAACAAGCCAGAGTACACCCCACACGTAGACTGCGGCGATAATGTGATCGTTATCAATGCAGACAAGATTAAGTTGACCGGAAACAAGATGACTGATAAGGTGTATACATCTTACACAGGATATCCGGGTGGTCAGCGTTTCATTTCTCCAAAAGAGTTATTGGCGAAACATCCTAAGCGTGTTATCGAGAAAGCGGTTAAAGGTATGCTACCTAAAACAAAACTTGGTGCTAAATTATACACCAACCTTTTTGTTTACACAGGATCAGAGCATCCTCATGCAGCACAATCACCAACAACCATTACACTTTAATTAAAGGAAGAAAGAAATGTCAGTTACTAATACTTCAGGAAGAAGAAAAACTGCTGTTGCGCGAATCTACATGAAAGAAGGCAACGGTACCATTACTGTAAACAGTAAAGATCACAAAGTATATTTCCCAACATTACCTTTACAATACATCGTTAACCAAAGCTTCGAAGTTTCTGAGCTTGTTGGTCAGTATGATGTAAAAGTAAACGTAGCAGGTGGTGGTATTAAAGGCCAGGCAGAAGCAGTGCGTTTAGCAATTGCTAAAGCTATTGTCGAATTAGATGCTGAGAAAAAACCGGCATTACGTGCTAAAGGGTTAATGACCCGTGATATGCGTATGGTTGAACGTAAGAAACCAGGACGCAAGAAAGCTCGTAAGAAGTTCCAATTCAGTAAACGTTAATCTCAAGGAGGACAAACACAATGGCAAGAACAACATATCAAGACTTATTGGATGCAGGTGTACACTTTGGTCACCTTACCCGCAAATGGAATCCGAAAATGGCACCATATATTTTTATGGAACGCAATGGGATTCACATTATAGATTTAAACAAAACTTTAACTAAAAC